>ERZ506039.9-NODE-9-length-180177-cov-12.298_pt1 | contig 180177 bp, 173 predicted proteins | sample MGYA00512176_ERZ506039 | MGnify/ENA metagenome assembly ERZ506039
CAAATTTTGCGGTTAAAATGGCACAGGCTGAACAAACAATCGCTAATCTACAAGTTACTAATCGTAAGTTAATTGAAGAAAACAGACAACTCAAAGCAGAAAAGGAGAATAGCAATGTTACAAACAACTAAATCAATCAATATCTCAGGTAGCTCAATCATCAACGGCGCTCAAGTGGCCAGTTTCTCAGCTAATATTCGTCAACAAGATGGTGGTAACACTAGTATTAATCAAAATATTATTAATCAAGATCTTTATGACAGTAATAAAGCAGCTGTTCGTCAAGATGCAGCAGCTTTTAATGAAGCTGTTTACGCAGAAGAAGACCGTCTGGCCAGTGATGATAGTGAAACACCAGCACCAACGGAATAGAGGCGGTTTTAATGCTAGAAAATATCAACAAAAATCGTTTTTGGTTGTATACCGGAATTGAGATGCTTGGAATAGCAGCATATTTTATCTGGTCAAATCGTTATTTTGAGTTTCCACCGCCGGCTCGGGAAGTGCTGTCGTTGCTAGAAGACCCAGTACCACTTTTGCTGATTGCAATCATGGCTATTTTTGTAATTGCCTGGTCGTTGTTCAACTGGAAAAGCTATGCAAAGCAATTTGCAGTCGGCTTTTCAATGACTGTGATGACCATTTATTTCTTAGGTTTTCTAGTTCGTGATTGCGACTTGCATCAAGTTTCTATGGCCACGATTTTATTAGGTGTAATTGTTGGCCGTATTATCCATGAAGGTGTCACGCAATAGGAGGGTGGTGCGAGATGAGCGAAGCCGTGTTAGTGGCTTTGATTTCCGCAATTTCTGGCATCATTATCGCGCTGATTAATGGTCATGAGAGTCATGACACGGAGAACGATGTTGACAAGTTGGAGCATGAAGTTAAGGAATTGAAGAGGGAATTAAAGGAGAAAAACAAGAGTGAAGATTAATTGGAAAGTGCGACTAAAGAACCCGGTATGGCTAATGCAAATTGCATTGGCTATTTTTTTACCGATTTTGGCATATTTCGGTTTAACCGTTAAAGATATGACAACCTGGCCGGTATTTGGAACAACGTTGTTACGTGCGATTAGCAATCCGTATGTAGTCGGTCTGGCCATAGTTAATGCTTGGAGTGCAATCAATGATCCAACGAACACTAATGTTATCAGCGATAGCAAGCAAGCACTAACTTATAAAAAGCCAAAAAAGGAGAAAAAATAATGCCAACAAAAGTAATTGATGTATCAAGCCATCAGGACGTTTCAGTTGTTCAAAACACAGATGCTGATGCGGTCATTGTCAAAACAACGCAAGGAACAGGTTATGTAAATCCACTTGCTGATAGTCAATATCAGACTGCCAAAAAGCGTGGTAAGCTATTAGGTATTTATCACTATGCAGGTGGCGGTGATCCAGTAAAAGAAGCTAATTACTTCTATCAGCATTCAAAGGGTTATTTTGGTGAAGCAGTACCAGCGCTTGACTGGGAACAATATCAGAATGCTTCCTGGGGCAATGTTGAATGGGGTCTCAAGTTCGTTAATCGAATTCATGAATTGAGCGGTGTCTGGTGCTTATTGTATACAGGAATGGACGGCGCAAAGCAAAATGCGAAGCTGGTGCCAATCAGTGGTTTGTGGTTAGCAGCATATCCCGACAATCGTCAAAGCTGGACAGCACCAAACTTTACTTATTCAACTGCACCTTGGAAGTCGTTGACTGGCTGGCAGTATACGAGTGGCGGTGGCGTGTTAGATCGCTCGATTTTCTATCTTGACGCCAAAGCCTGGAAGAAGATTGCAGCTGGTGATAAGAAAGCTACCGCGCCTAGCAAGCCATCAACGCCAAGTAAACCAAGTACGCCGGCTTACAGCACGTCTGGCAAGAGCTTAGAACAGATGGCAAATGATGTTATTGCAAAGAAGATTGGTTCTGGTGCAGACCGTACAAAAGCGCTCGGCAAGTTCTACACCGGTGTTCAAGCTATTGTTAATAATAAGCTCAAAACAGGTTCTGACTCATTAACGAATACAATTCTTGCTAACGAAGTTAAAAAGAACGTGTATGGTTCAGGGGATACCCGCAAGAAATTGTTGGGTTCCTACTATAATAAGGTACAAGCTGTAATCAATAAGACGGCTACCGTCTATCATACTGTTAAGCCCGGCGAAACAGTAAGCGGAATTGCATCTGCATATAAGACAAGTTCAGCTAATATTGTTAAGTTGAATTCTTTGAAGAACGCTAATTTAATCTACGCTGGCCAAAGATTACGTGTAAAATAAAAAATAATTGAAAAATAAAAAACAAATAAGCAGTTTTGCGTATTTAATAATGTCAGGCAAAAACCTGACATCGTTCTTCTATGGACGATTTTTGACGCGAGCCTCACTCAAATTAATGAGTGGGGCTTATTTTTTTACATAAATTTTCCAATTAGTTATAGTCAAGATAAAACGAATAAGAGGAATAACAATTTGGACTTATCAAATTTCAAGCCAGTATTTGCATCATTACATCAGAAGGTGTCAACAAATCATGGGGGAAAATGGTCAAAAACTGATTTTGAAACGATTGCTGAAGCTGACAAGGCATGCGATATGTGGCAACAATTATCTAGTAAAGAACAACTCAACAAACTATCTGAAGCGGGGTGGATAATTAGGAGTATTCAAAGTTCAAAGGCAAAACATAAACTGATCATGACCGACCCGACCAAAACGTTCAAAGTCACAACTGTTTTTGAAGATGGAGCATTCTAAGTAAAAACAGCCATTCCTAAATAGGAAGGCTGCTTTTTTATTTTTTTAAAAATGATGAGGGCGAAGATGCAAATGAGCACTCAGAGTTTGCGATGAAAAACTTTTTAGGAACACAGTTATGACATATTTAACGAAGCAACTAAGACCATTTTGATTTGCAATTCTTTCAAATTCTATACTATAATACAGGAGTAATAAAAAAAGCCATGCTGCAACATGGCTTAGCGTACTTGCTTACTGCGAGTTAATTAATAAAGGATTAGCTATTACTTAATTGTAATAGCTATTTGTTTTTTCCAATAGACATTGCTGCAAGAACTAATCCGATTACTGTAAAAACAATCGAAAGAAGCTGAAAGTCAGACAAATGATTCCTTCCTGAGAACCAAGGTTTTACTCATTATCAGTCCCCCTAAGTAGTGATTTCGCAGGGATCAGCTAAGTACAGCTATTATTTTATACACAAAACAGTTTTAACACAACATATAGCTATTACCATCAAATCAACGTTCAGTATGTGGTATTGCTTTACTGACGCGGTTTTTAACTTGCCAAAAAGATCGAAAAAATAAATTTAAATTTTTTTGATTGACAAGTTTGGACTGCATTCGAACAAGTTGAAGCAGTGACCTGTGAAAAAGATCCTAGAATAAAATAAAACACAGCAAATTACTTTGGACAAATTTTGGTCAAAGTAGTGTTAAAATACTGCTATATATAATAGTAGATTTCCCCTCGCCTCCAGATAGGTAGGATGAATGAAGATTACTTCGTTCATCCTATTTTTTATACAAAAAGAAGTTATGATAAAATAGGAATAGTTTAAAATATTACGTCAAATCATAATGAGGTAGTTATCTTGCAGGAATAAGTTAATATTATAGTCACATTAGATAGTGCTTATTTACCGCCTTTACAAGTTATGCTGACGTCTTTACGTCAAAATAATTTAAGTTTGAATATAAAAGTTTGGTTAATCCATACTGATATTCCTGAAAAACAGTTAGTTGAACTTGAGCAATTCTTACAACAGCTTAAGATGTCATTGACAAGTATTAAAATACCAGCAGATTTATTTAAAGATGCACCAACTGTCGAGCGTTATCCTAAAGAAATGTATTATCGTTTAGTTTGTGGTGATATTCTACCTAAAGAGGTTAATCGAGTTATCTATTTAGATCCAGATATTTTGGTGATTAATTCGTTAGAGCCACTCTGGCAACTTGATTTAGCAGACAATATTTTTGCGGCGGCGGTTCATTCGGGATTAACTAATATTAGCGAAGGTATTAATAATATTCGTTTGGGAATCGATCACGGCTATTGTAATTCTGGTGTCTTACTGATTGATGTTGAAAAAGCACGACAATTAATTCATTTAAATGATATCTATCAAACCATTGATCAGCATGGCAAGTGGCTATTACTGCCAGATCAAGATGTGATGAATTATCTTTATGGGAAAGTAACTAAGGAGATTCCAGAAGAAATTTGGAATTATGACACACGGCAAGCTGCAACATATATGACGCGTAGCTTAGGCAAAGCCAATACCCATTGGGTTGCTGAAAATACCGTTGTCCTTCATTACTGCGGTAAGCCAAAGCCTTGGGATAGCAATAGTAATAACCGCTTTACTTTGTTATATGCGCACTACCAACAATTAACTAAGCGAATTGCTATGCAAATTGCGAAGTAGTCAAAAATCAAAACGGTTAAAATATAAAGTTGCGATAAATAAAAAAGACCAGCCATTAATCAATGGATTCAGTGCAATACCATTGTTAATGATTGGCCTTTTTTATTTGTTTAAACAGTGATGTTAAATCAGATTGAAGTGTTTTAAACCGTTGACAATACCATGATCGGTATTAGCAGTGGTGACAAATTCAGCCGCAGCTTTAGCTTCAGGGATGCCATTGCCCATTGCAACTGGGTGGTCAACAAATTCAAGCATACTCAAATCATTAGGGCCATCACCAAAGCCATAAGTAGGGACATTGGTTAATTCAAGTTGCTGCAATAGCTGTTTGATCCCATTCATTTTAGAATTACCTGCTAGCACAGTGTCAATAGAGTAGGGACTGTTACGGTAATAGGTAAATTGTGGGAATTTGTCAAAATAAGCTTGATCGTGATCCTTGTTTAATAATAACAGCATCAAGATTTCTTGATCTTGGTAGAAGTTAGGATCAACTTCAGGAATAGGGGTGTGAATCAGATTGTAGGCATCATTAACATTGGCATCTGACTTTAGCGTACGAATTTCAGATGTGGTGTAAAAGGAAACGCCATCATTTAGTTGATTAGCTAGCTCAACGACAGCTGTGATTAATTGAGTATCAATTTGACTTTTATATAGTGCTTGATGATCATGTTCCAGGTAACTACCATTTAATGAAATAAATGTATCAATCCCGGTAGCTTGTCGAATATCTAAAATTTCACGAGGCGCGCGACCAGTATTAATAACTGGTAAAAATTGATTTTGTTTTAATTGTTGCATAGCTGTGGCGACTTCGGTTGTTATTTGCGAGTGTTCGTCTAACAACGTATTATCTAAGTCGAAAAAAACCGCCCCACGATAATTAGTTTGCATAGTATAACCTCCACTTTTGTTCCTGTTTATTCTAACAAACTTTACGATTAGCAACCAGTTGATTTAAAAGTTCAAGTAAAATTATATCTAACAAAAGGCATTAAACTTAATGATTAGTTCGCTAATAAATATACAAACATGGTATACTTATGGTGACAATGGAGGGTATAGTGTATGGTCTATTTAATTTGTGGTATGGTAATGTTGGTTATTGGTATTTGGTATTCAATTCGTCCAGCAAAGACACCTCACACTTTACATAGTTATAGTTCGATGCTGGCAATGATTTCACCGCAAAGCTTTTATTATGCACAACGTTGGTTTCGGAATGCTTTGTTAACGGTTGGATTAATCGATTTAATCTTAGGAATGCTGGTTAACTATTTTCAGTTGAACCAGTATGCCAACTTTTGGTTGCTAACAATTGTGGTTTCAATTGCGCTGATGATTGTCCATACAGAATCACGCTTAAAAGATTATTTAATGCGCATGGGTCAATTGCCTTATCGTTATACTTTGAAGAAATAATATTAACAAATATTGAAACATTTATGCCTTTTCGTTGAAAAGGCAGCTTTTTTATCTTTAAGTTCGTATAATAGTTTAAACAGGATGTGATGATATGAAAATATTGATGATTGAAGACAACACCTCAGTTTCAGAAATGATGGGGATGTTTTTCCAAAAAGAAAAGTGGCAAGCGGAATTTGCTTATGATGGCAATGAAGCTGTAGATAAATTTAAAACCGATCCAGAGGGTTGGGATATGATTACGCTTGATTTGAACTTACCTGGTAAGGACGGCATGCAAGTCGCTAAAGAAATTCGTGCTATTTCTAAAACCGTCCCAATTATTATGTTGACTGCGCGAGATAGTGAAAGCGATCAAGTTCTAGGCTTAGATTTGGGTGCTGATGACTATGTTACTAAGCCATTTAGTCCCATCACTTTAATTGCCCGGATCAAAGCAATTCATCGTCGAGCTGATATTAATGCAAGTGTTAATGAAGCTGCTCAAAATGCACCAACCATTGATCAAGGCGAGTTTGATGTGATGACTGATCATTTCAAACTGAGCTCAAATACACGCGAGGCGTTTTTGAACGGTAAAGAAGTACCTGGCCTTACACCTAAAGAATTTGATTTATTAAAGACATTAGCAAAAAAACCACGTCAAGTTTTCTCACGGGAACAATTATTAGAATTGGTTTGGGATTATGAATATTATGGTGATGAACGCACGGTTGATGCGCACATCAAGAAATTACGACAAAAAATCGAAAAAGTCGGTCCCCAAATTATTCAAACAGTTTGGGGGGTTGGCTACAAATTCGATGATTCGGAAGCGGGTCTTGAATGAAATTAATTTATCAACAAATGTTAGGCTTCTTCGTGGTTATTTTAACAACGTTGCTGATTATTAGTGTGGCAATTGTAAATTATAATAACCGCCAGACTTATGAGGCCACTTGGCGCCAATTAGAAGGCTATGCCGATAAATTTGGTCAAATGTTTACACAAAGCAATTTTCGACCTGATAGCAATCAGGTGATGACATCGGAGTTTTTAGATCAAGTTAAATACGTGCTTAGTGATGATCAAGTTGTTTATGCAATTTACGATGAGAAGAATCAACAAATTTATCCTACTGCTGCAGAGCCAACTAGAAATTCCAGTTTAAGTAAATCAGTTTGGAAGCAATTAAAAAAAGGCAAAATTGTCCGTGCGCAAACGAATCGCATGCAGACACAAGGTCCAACGATTGGTAATGGTGTAGAGTTAACTTACGTTGTTTATCCTTGGTTTGATCAAGATCATAATTTTGTAGGGGCAATGTTTATTGCTTCACGGGTCAATCGGATTAAGTCGACTTTAAGAGAAATGCAGCGTAATTTATTGTTAGCGTTAGGTATTTCAACTTTGGTTGCGTTAGCCATTAGCTTTTTAATCGCGCGCTTTTTAGTGCGACGTATTAATCGTTTGCGCCAGGCAACTCGTGCTGTTGCTGATGGTAATTTTGATGTCGAGTTGGTTTCTAATGGTCGTGATGAGATCGATGATCTCGCAAGTGATTTCAATGTGATGGTACAATCGTTAAATGAGTCTAATCGTGAAATTGCTCGTCAAGAACAACGGCGCCGAGAATTCATGGCTAATGCCGCGCATGAAATGCGGACGCCATTGACAACGATTAATGGCTTATTAGAGGGACTTGAGTATGATGCAATTCCTGAGGAAGCCAAAGGCAAGAGTATCGAATTAATGCAAAAGGAAACCCAACGTTTAATTCGATTGGTTAATGAAAATTTAGATTACGAAAAAATTCGTTCTAACCAAATTGTGTTAAGTAAGCGTAAGTTCAACGGAACTGAAGCCATTCAGAATATTATAGAACAACTTACTCAAAAAGCAGAGGCTGCTGGCGATCAATTAATACTAAAAGATGATCACGTTGTCGAGGTTTATGCTGATTATGATCGTTTTGTTCAGGTGATTTTTAATGTGACGCAAAATGCGATTCAATTCACTGAAAATGGTCAAATTAACTTAGCAATCGATGCATTGAATAATGGCGCTCAAATTACCATTTCAGATAATGGTATTGGAATGAGCGATGATCAATTAAAGAATATTTGGGAACGTTATTACAAAGCTGATCCATCTCGGAGGAACACTAAGTACGGCGAATCTGGTCTTGGCTTAGCAATTGTCCATTCTTTAATCGAACAGCATCATGGTAAAATTGAAGTAAGTAGTAAACTAAATCAAGGCACAACGTTTACAATTTTCTTCCCTAATGAAAAAAAGGTATTTTACAATAGTAAAAAAGTTAAATAAATCAGCTACTAAAAGATTTAGTAGGATTCATTGTTAATGATAAGGAGGCAAACATTTGTCAGGTCACATAACATCAAAAGTTCTAATGATTAGAAATAAAAAAATGATAGAAGTTCATGCAACGGCAATGTATTACAATAAAACTTTTGTTTTTCCGTATGATGAAGCTGAACAGGCATATAAGAATCATACAAGTGTTATTGATTCTTGGAGTCCTGAAATGACTCATATGAATTTACAAGAAATTTTTTCTGATAAATATGGTAAATAAAAAAGGATGCTCATTGAGCATCCTTTTTTATTTATTGAGTAGATGTGGAACTATGGTTTGATGAACTGGAATTAATGGTCGTTTCACCAGCAGTACTTGATGATTTTGGTAAGGAATCAATATCAGTTTCCGGATCGGTTAATTCTGGGGCGTCGGTCACATAAAATGACGTTGTTGATTTACCTTTTTCACTATAAAGCGAGGTTGATTTGCCTTTCAATTTTTCACGCGTTTGAATTAATTCGTTGACCTGATCTAAGTAATTAAACTGACTTGGATCAACGGGTTTAAATCCACTCGGTGTATAGAAACGTAATAAATTTTTCATGTTCAAAGAATCGGATAAAGACAAAGCGTGATCGACTTCAGCTTGCCATTGATTAATTTGCTTAGTTAATGCTGGACTGAGTTCAGTCAGTAATTCGCCAGTTTCATTGTCGTAGACGGAACCATTTGCTCCGTTACCGCCTAGCACAGTATATTTATTTGTCACGAAATTATTGTTACGGAAGGCAACCAATTGCTGCAGCTTGCTAGACATTAGATCCTGACCAAATAAAACATACTTATTGGTATTAATACCAAGTAGATGGAGAAGGGTTGGTAAGACATCGATTTCGCCACCATATTGTGTTTGAATACCGCCTTTTAGACCGTCCATATGCAGCATGAAGGGAACGCGTTGTAGATTCATATTATCCAATGCAGTCCAATCATCTGAACTACGATTCATTAAAGTGGCTAGTGATTTGTTGTCTTTGTCAGAAAGGCCGTAATGATCGCCATAAATCATGACTAACGTATTTTTAGCTAAGCCCGATTTGTTCAAGTAGTCAAAGAATTCTTTCACAGCTTGGTCAAGATAATGAGCAGTTGCAAAATAGTTGTTGACAGCTTTATCATCTGTTTCTGGTCGTTGAAAATCGGTATCTGAATCTGCCAATGGGAATGGGAAATGATTGGTAACAGTAATGAACTTAGTATAGAAAGGTTGTTGCAGTTGTTCCAAATATTTAATACTTTCGGCGAATAATAACTTATCCTTCAAACCGTAACCAATATTTGCTTCGGTTGAGGTATTAAAATAACTTGAATCAAAGAAATAATTATAGCCAAGATTTTTATAGACGTGATTGCGATTCCAAAAACTACCAACATTGCCATGGAAAACGGCACTGCTGTATCCGGCGCTCTGTTGCAAAATAGCAGGAGCACCTTGGAACGTGTTGTCCGTTCCTAACGAAGTGAAGACAGAGCCTTCTGGAAGCCCGAAGACGCCTGTTTCTAACATGTTTTCAGCATCAGAGGTCTTGCCTTGACCAACTTCATGATAAAAATTACTGAAAGCTAAGGTGTTTTTATTATGGTACAAACTATTTAAGAACGGGGTAACTTCTTGGCCATTAACTTTGAAGTCAATTAGGAATTGTTGGAAACTTTCTAAATGAAGAATAATAATGTTTTTACCCTTAGCTTGACCAAAATACTCGGGATTAGCAGGAACTTGGTGGGACTTCGTATAATTGAGAACACTATTAATATCAGTACCATCTGCGGAAGAACGAATTTGATTATTTTGAGCGGTTTTGACACTATCATAGACCATAAACGTATCAAGACCGAGATATTTGACGATATAGTTACGGTCAAAAGTTCGCGTTAATAGTTGCGGACGGTTCGCTTCACTTAAAGTTAAGTTCAATAAAAAGACAAAGACAGCTAAAGTAGTTGCCGTAAAGGCATGCTTGGTTGGTAAAGGTTTGGGATCAATTTTTATAATGTGCCGTGCTAAAGCAATTGCAATTAAAATAACATCAAGCCAAAGCAAGAGATCATACCATTGTAATAGTGAAATGGTACTTTTGCCCAAACCACTGGAAACTTTACCAACACTAAAAATCGTATTAAAAGTCAGGAAATCGGTAAATTGCCGATAATAAACAACGTTGGCAAACAATAAAATAGTATTCAACAAATAGATGATGAACATGACAGTGTAACTGATTTTGGGTTTCTTAATATAAAGTGCAATTGAGAAAAGGAGTAGGGTGGTGCCAATCGGATTGAAGAACATTAAAAAATGTTGGAGTGGATCACTAGCACCTAACGAGAAGTCAACGTAATAGGCAAAGACGGTTTTAATCCAGAAAACGGCTGTTAACAAGGCAAAGAAGCCTAAGCGGGTCTGAACAAATTGACTAATTTTTAGTTTTTTCAAAGTTTAACCTCACACATTAAAAAGCGCCATTAATAAACGGGCTTTGATCATAAAAGTAGTGCTCTGTTTTTTCTATTGCTTCATTTTACAACGAAACAGCCTAGACAGGCAATTTTACTCATAAATGATAGGAAAACTTAGAAGTTGTGCTAATTAACCTTAAAATAAACTTTTTAAAAATTAAAATTTGTTAACGTCATGACTTTAAAAACGGGCAGCTGATTAGTTTTTGGTAGACTAAAGAAATGACAGGAAAGTGGTGAGATTTTATTGTATTTACTTGGACCAATTTATCAATACGTCGATGCAAACTATCGCAACAGTTTTAATCATTTTCCGTTAATACGACTTATTTTTTATAGTCTGGATAAAACAATCCTTTATTTTCTTGCCTTTGCTTTGTTACGACTTATTTATCTCAAGTTTAAAAAACAACGTATTAATTGGCGCCACGAAGTATTGTTAGGCGTGTTTGTCTTCTATTTACTATTATTATTAGCCCTAACTGTTTTTCGGGGGATTTATTTTCCTTGGCAAATTAAAATTTATTGGCAGCGCCCAGTTAGTGACATTAATCTGACGCCATTTGTCGAAACCTGGAAGTTGCAAAACGGTCTTTCAATTTTGGATTTTGTTTATAATTTGTATGGTAACATTGCTTGGTTTGTTCCTTTTGGCTTACTTTTACCAGTCTTACGACAAAAACAAGGCTTTTTTATGACGGTCTTCAGTGGGGCAGCGTTGTCCCTCATGATTGAAACTGTGCAGTTTTTTATTGGCACGGGTGTGACAGATATTGATGATTTAATCTTTAATACCACAGGTGCGGTATTAGGTTATCTCATCTTTTGGTTATTTTTCCGTAAACGCTATCCGCGTTAATTCGGGCTTAATTTTCAGAAATTAGCGTCTTTTTCAAAAAAATTTACAAAACATTACCATTTTCTCTAAAAAAATGATAAAGTATCTGTTGTAGGAAAAAAATATTTTTTCACGTACAGGAGGATGTATACAATGCCATTAGTTCATGGTACAGAATTATTTAATGCTGCTCGTAAGGGCCATTATGCTATCGGTGCATTTAACACAAATAACTTGGAATGGACACGCGCTATTTTAGGTGCTGCTCAAGAAAAGAATGTTCCCGTTTTGATCCAAACATCAATGGGTGCTGCTAAATATATGGGTGGCTACGAACTTTGCAAAGGTTTAATTGAAGCTACTGTAAAGAGCATGAATATCACTGTTCCTGTTGTTATTCATTTAGACCATGGTGATTATGAAGCTGCTAAAGAAGCAATCGCTGCTGGTTACAACTCAGTTATGTTTGATGGCCATGATTTGCCATTTGCTGAGAACGTTGAAAAGACTAAAGAAATCGTTAAATTAGCTCACGCTAAAGGTATTTCTGTTGAAGCCGAAGTTGGTTCTATCGGTGGTGAAGAAGACGGTGTTGTTGGTGAAGGTGAATTAGCATCTGTTGAAGAAGCTAAAGAATTAGCTGCAACTGGTATCGACTTCTTAGCTGCAGGTATTGGTAACATTCATGGCCAATATCCAGACAACTGGACTGGCTTACACTTCGATCGTTTACAAGAAATTGCAGACGCTGTTGACTTGCCATTAGTATTACATGGTGGTTCAGGAATCCCTCAAGACCAAGTTGAAAAAGCTATCTCAATGGGTATTTCTAAGTTGAACATCAACACTGAATGCCAATTAGCATTTGCTAAAGCAACTCGTGAATACATCGAAGCTGGCAAAGACCAAGAAGGCAAAGGTTACGATCCTCGTAAATTACTTGCACCTGGTACTGCTGCTATCGGCGATACTGTTAAAGAAATCATTGACTGGATGGGTACTCGTCCTGTTAAATTGGTTCCAGAAGAAATCTAATTTGAATTTTAACTGGGCTGAAGTCATTTTGACTTCAGCTTTTTTATTAGGTTTAAGTAGACAATATTTAAATGAAAATCGTTTTTAATAGCGAGTTAATCATTTACTTAAGTTTCTGAAAATGTTTTTAACTTTCGTCATGAGCTAATTTTATCATTAGTGAGACTTTCTAATCTAACGGTCATCAACGATTATTTTTGATGAAAAATAGTGCTAAAAATAATTAGACCAATTTGACCAGAATTCTTGCAATCGTTATGAAAAACGTCTAAAGTAAATTCTTGGAAAGAGACATAAATTATATTTGGAGGAAAATTCTAATGGCACATATTTCATTTGATAGTAGCAAATTGACAAAATTCGTTCACGAAAACGAATTAGGTGAAATGCAAGCATTAGTTAATGCAGCAGATACTGAATTACGTGAAGGCACTGGTGCTGGTAATGACTTCCGTGGCTTCATCGACTTACCTGTTGATTATGATAAAGATGAGTTTGCTCGGATTAAAGCCGCTGCAAAGAAAATTCAATCTGATTCTGAAGTTTTCGTTGCAATTGGTATTGGTGGTTCATATTTAGGTGCTCGTGCAGCAATTGACTTTATGAACACAACTTTCTATAACATGGATCCAAACCGTAAAGGCCCACAAATCTTATTTGCTGGTAACTCAATCAGCTCTAATTATTTAGCTGATGTTGTTAACTTGATTGGTGATCGCGACTTTAGTATCAATATTATTTCTAAATCAGGTACAACAACTGAACCTTCTATTGCATTCCGTGTCTTAAAGGCTAAATTAGTTGAAAAGTACGGTGAAGAAGGCGCTCGTGAACGTATCTACGCTACAACAGACCGTGCTAAAGGTGCTTTGAAGACTGAAGCTGATGCAGAAGGCTACGAAGAATTCGTTGTTCCAGATGACATTGGTGGTCGTTTCTCTGTTTTAACTGCTGTTGGCTTGTTACCAATCGCTGTTGCTGGTATTAATGTTGATGATTTAATGAAGGGTGCTGCTGATGCTCGTGAAGCATACAGCGACGCTGATTTAACTAAGAACGAAGCATACCAATATGCTGCATTACGTAATATTTTATACCGCAAAGGTTACACAACTGAATTGTTAGAAAACTATGAACCAACATTGCAATACTTTGGCGAATGGTGGAAACAATTAATGGGTGAATCAGAAGGTAAAGACCAAAAGGGTATCTATCCTTCATCAGCTAACTTCTCAACTGACTTACACTCATTAGGTCAATATATCCAAGAAGGCCGTCGTAACTTGATGGAAACTGTTGTTAAGGTTGAAAAACCACGTGTTGACGTTGAAATTCCTTCTGAAAAAGAAGATCTTGATGGCTTAGGCTATCTTGAAGGCAAGTCAATGGACTATGTCAACGACAAAGCATACAACGGTGTTGTTTTGGCTCATACTGACGGTGGTGTGCCTGTTATGACAGTTAGCATCCCTCAACAAGACGCTTATACTTTAGGCTACTTAATCTACTTCTTTGAAATTGCTGTTGGTATTTCTGGTTACTTGAACGGTATTAACCCATTCAACCAACCAGGTGTAGAAGCATACAAGAAGAACATGTTTGCCCTTTTAGGCAAACCAGGCTTCGAAGATTTAGCCAAAGACTTAAACTCTCGCTTGTAGGATTCAATGTTCAATTAAAGGAACGATAATTAATTATCGTTCCTTTTTTGTCTCATAAAAAAATCCCCCTTGAATTGGCTGATAAATTGCCATTCAAGGGGATTTTTTAAATTACTGCGCTGTGCTGATACTGACGAGCATAGTTTTGAATCCGGCGACCAGCCTCAATTAAACTTTCTGTTGCAGCAGCATACGATAGACGAATGTGATGTTCACCACCGGGTCCAAAAATTGAACCGGGAATAACACCTACCTGCGCCTTTTCTGCTAAATCATAGACAAATTTAACATCATCTTGGATCATGTTTGTCGGAATTCTCGCAAAAATATAAAAAGCACCAGCCGGGGTTGTCGTTGTAAAACCAGCTGCGTTTAAAGAGCGTAAAAGTAAATCACGCCGTTGTTGATAAATTGTCCGCATTTCAATGATATCATTTTGCCCATGACGTAAGCTTTCTTCAGCGGCCTTCATCATCGGGCTAGCTGCCGTCGTGACCACAAATTGATGTATTTTATCAATCGATGTCATTAATTCAGCAGGTCCAGCAAGGTAACCAATGCGATAACCAGTCATGGCGTGTGACTTCGAGCAACCACTGATTAAGATTGTTTGCTCAGGTAATAAGGTGGCCATACTCAAATGATGTTGCTCATAGGTTAGCTCCGCATAGATTTCATCGGAAAGAACAACTAAATCAGTTTGCCGTAAGATATCAGCGACAGCATGTGCTTGCTCAGGAGAATAAGTTGCGCCCGTCGGATTATTGGGATAATTCAAAATAATACCTTTTGCTTGTGGGTATTTAATAAGTAATTCGGCAAGTTTATTAGCGGTCAATAAATATTCAGGAGCCGTATTAACTGTTACGATATTAAGTCCCATTAATTCGGCAACGGCATGATACAGTGGAAAAGAGGGGGTAGGAATAATAATAGTATCACCTGGGTTGAAGATGCCCTGAACGGCCGTATAAATGCCTTCAGTGGCGCCTACTGTCACAGTGATTTCACCTTCGGGTTGATAGTAAGTGTTGGTTGCTTTAAGTAAATAATTGCTAATTTCTTGACGTAATTCTAAAAAGCCAGCAGATGGTGCGTAATGAGAGAAGTTTTGATCAATGGCTAATTTAGCCGCGTTCTTAATATGTTGAGGAACTTCGAAGTCTGGTTCACCCAAAGTCAACTTAATGATATCGGGAATCTGAGAAACTCGATTATCTACGGTCCGAATTAAGGATGGGGGAATGGCTTGTATGGCCCGATTACCTCGAGCCGTTAAACTAACTTTTAAATTAGGCATAAGCGCGCTCCTTTTGGCTTGTTAAATTCATTATATGAAGTTAGACAGATTAGACCAACATTAAAGCTTTTGATTATAAGTTAAGGGTTAGCCGGGTTTTGATTTGACTAGGATCTGACTGATGGCGATGAAGGCCATAATAATGAGTCATGCCTAAAGATTGCTTTTCTAATGCTTAAAATATGACTCGTTATTTTCTTAACAATGAGTGTGGAACCTGTTCCATAATTTTTTAAAATTATTATGTGATTTTTTGAATTAATACAACATTAACATCCTGAAAGTGTGGAAGCATTTTCAGTGATATAGCATGTTTATGCAAATTTTTCATGATACCAATTTTGTTCATTATTAATGTAATGCGTCTTACTGTGAAATTATATCCAACCAATTTTATAAAAATGTGTGAAAACGTTTTTCAATTTTATTGCATTTAACTTTCAGATTGTGTTATATTTGTGCATGGAAGTCGTGTGACAATACTGCAATTTATATTATTTATTCGGTTATAAAAAATCACATGCTGACCAAATAATTAGTAGGAGGGGTAAAACATGATCGGAATAGTTCTTGCCAGTCACGGCCAATTCGCCGCTGGCATTAAACAATCTGGAGAAATGATTTTCGGCGAACAAGAAAAAGTCGAAACCGTTACTTTCGTCAATGGCGAAAGCCCAGATGATTTAAAACAACATCTTGTGGATGCAACTAAGAAATTTGATCCAGAAGATGAAGTACTATTTTTGATTGATCTTTGGGGTGGCTCGCCTTTTAACCAGGCTAGCGGTATTCTCGAAGAACATAAAGATAAGTGGGCAATCGTCACTGGCCTTAATTTGCCAATGTTGATTGAAGCTTATGGCTCTCGTTTGTCAATGACGTCATCACACGAATTGGCAACACATTTAGTTGAAGCTGCACGTGAAGGTGTTCGTGTTAGTCCAGAGGCATTAATGCCTAAGACTAAACAAGCAGCTCCAGCAGCTAAACAGGCTAATGGTGGTCGTCCAGGTAAGTTAGAATATGTTCTAGCTCGGATCGATTCGCGTTTGTTACATGGTCAAGTCGCAACAGCTTGGACTAAGTCAACACATCCAACACGTATTATCGTTGTTTCAGATGGCGTTGCTAACGATAAGTTACGTAAGAACTTAATCATTCAAGCAGCACCTGCTGGTGTTTCTGCACACGTTATTCCTGTTGATCAAATGATCAAGATTGCCAAGGATGACAAACATTTTGGTGGTGAAAGAGCACTCTTGCTTTTCGAAACACCGCAAGATGTTTTACGTGCGGTTGAAGGTGGCGTTCCATTGAAAACGGTTAACGTTGGTTCAATGGCACATTCTGTTGGTAAAGTTCAACCTAATAAGGTTTTGGCTTTTGACCAAAATGATATTGATACTTTTGAGAAACTCAAAAACGATGGTATCGATTTTGACGTTCGTAAAGTACCAACTGATTCAAAGGACAATATGGCTGCAATCTTAAAGAAGGCTCAAGATGCCTTGAACGACCAAAAATAATCGTTTTTGTCAGTCAAATTAAGTGGAGGAGAAATACTTATGCAACTAAATTTCATTCAAGTAATTTTAGTTCTTATTGTTGCATTCCTTGCTGGTATGGAAGGTATTTTGGATGAATTCCATTTCCATCAACCAGTTATCGCATGTACATTAATCGGTTTAGTTACCGGTAACTTAATACCTTGCCTTATCTTAGGTGGTACATTACAAATGATCGCCTTAGGCTGGGCTAATATCGGTGCTGCCGTTGCTCCCGATGCTGCTTTAGCATCTGTTGCTTCTGCAATTATTCTTGTTCTTGGTGGCCAAGGTACTAAGGGTGTTGGTTCTGCCATCGCCATTGCCGTTCCTTTAGCTATCGCTGGTTTGTTATTAACAATCATTGCTCGTACTTTAGCTACTGCTATTGTTCATATTATGGACCGTGCTGCTGAAGAAGGTAGCTTTGCTAAGATTGATTTCTGGCAATGGGTTGCTATCTGCATGCAAGGTTTACGTATTGCTATCCCAGCAGGCTTAATCTTAGCTGTTGGTGCTGGCCCTGTACGTTCATTGCTTGGCATGATGCCTGCTTGGTTAACTGATGGTTTATCTATCGGTGGTGGTATGGTCGTTGCCGTAGGTTATGCTATGGTTATCAACATGATCGCTACTCGTGAAGTATGGCCATTCTTTGCCTTAGGTTTCGTTTTGGCAACAATCCAACAATTAACATTGATTGCGCTTGGTGCTATCGCTGTATCATTAGCATTGCTCTACATCGCTGTTACAAATAACAGTTCAAATAATGGTGGTAATGGTTCTAACGACGGTAACAACAGTGGTGTCGGTGACCCAGTCGGCGACATTATTGATAACTATTAGGAGAGGGGGTAAAAAATAATGGATAATCAAAATACTAAAAAAGTTACATTAAGCAAACGTGATCGTCTCTCAGTTTTCTGGCGGTCAACATTCCTTCAAGGTTCATGGAACTATGAACGTATGCAAAACGGTGGTTTCGCTTACTCATTAATTCCAGCATTAAAGAAACTTTACACAACTAAAGAAGATCGTGCTTCAGCATTGAAGCGTCACATGGAATTCTTTAACACTCATCCTTATTTGGCTTCACCAATCCTTGGTGTTACCCTTGCGCTTGAAGAAGAGCGCGCTAATGGTGCACCTGTTGATGACGTTACAATCCAAGGTGTTAAAGTTGGTATGATGGGTCCTTTAGCTGGTATCGGTGATCCAGTGTTCTGGTTCACAGTTAAGCCAATTATTGGTGCCTTAGCTGCTTCTCTTGCTATGAGTGGTAACATCTTAGGACCAATCATTTACTTCGTTGCTTGGAACTTAATTCGTATGGCCTTCATGTGGTATACACAAGAATTTGGTTACCGTGCAGGTTCTGCAATTTCTGATGATATTTCAGGTTCATTATTACAAAACGTTACTAAAGCTGCTTCAATTGTCGGTATGTTCGTCCTTGGTTCTTTGATTAATCGTTGGGTATCGGTTAAATTTACACCGGTTGTTTCCACGGTTAAGTTAGCTAAGGGGGCGTTCATTGACTGGGCTAAGTTGCCTAAGGGTAGTGCAGGTATCCAATCTGCCTTACAACAACAAGCTGCAGGTTTGTCATTAACAGCAGACAAAGTAACAACATTACAAGATAACTTGGATAGCTTGATTCCAGGTTTAGCAGCATTGTTATTAACATTCCTTTGCATGTGGTTATTGAAGAAGAAAGTTTCTCCAATCGTTGTTATCTTAGGCTTGTTCGTTATCGGTGTTGTATTCCACGTTATCGGTATTATGTAATAAATAATTATTAACGTTTAGTTTGAGGGTAGGGGATTTTATTGGTTGAATCAATCAATTCAAAGGCCGATTTAGTAATTGACGCCACATCATTTCTGGGCACGGCTACTTATGGTAAAATCATGATTGGTGATAAAGGATTTGAATTTTTTAATGATCGTAATGTCAAAGATTATATTCAAATTCCGTGGTCAGAAGTTGATTACGTGATTGTTTCAATCGTCTTTGGTGGTCGCTGGATTCCGCGTTATGCAATTCGGACCAAGCAAAATGGGACGTACTCATTTGCATCTAAGGATCCTAAAAAAGTATTACGAACAATTCGTCAATACGTTGAGCCAAAGAGAATTGTCCGTTCGTTGAGTATGTGGGATGTGCTAAAGAACAGTGTTCTAAGGTTAACGCATCGTAACAAAAAAGCGTAAATTAAATTGAACGTTGAAAAGAGTCGCAGAGATGCGGCTCTTTTTTTGTATACTTGATAAGTGACGTAAACAGGCATTAAGCTTGCTCTAGCCGTGTTTTTCTTTGTATGCTTAACTTGTAAAACGATTACAAGGAGGAATCAGAATGGTTTATCAATTACCAGAATTACCTTATGGCTATGGCGACTTAGATCCTTTAATTGATGAGCAGACGATGCATCTTCATCATGATAAACATCATGCCACTTATATTAGTAACCTAAATGCAGCCTTGGCCAAAAGTCCTGAAACTGCAGATCGACCTTTATTTGACTTAATGAGAGATCTTGAGAGCGTACCTGAAGAAATCCGGACAGCAGTTCGGAACAATGGCGGAGGACATTTAAATCATACTTTGTATTGGCAGTGGTTGAGTCCAGATCAAGATCAAGAAATCCCAAGTGAGCTGGTCAAAGAAATCAGTCAGACTTTTGGTAGTGTGGATCATTTTAAGAAAGAATTTATCAATGCTGGTTTAACACGTTTCGGGTCCGGGTGGGCTTGGTTAGTCTTAAATGAGCAACATCAGTTACAAGTTGTTTCCACAGCCAATCAAGATAATCCCCTTAGCGAAGGACTGATGCCTATCTTAGGTGTTGATGTTTGGGAACATGCCTATTATTTAAATTATCAGAATCGACGTCCAGATTATTTAGGAGCATTCTGGCATCTGATTAATTGGGAATCTGTGGATCAGTGTTGGCGTGATCGAGAAATGTCCTATTTACAGTTATAAATTTTTATAATCGGCAGTTACCTTTTGGTAGCTGCTTTTTTGCGTCGGATTATTTTCGTGGTACAATTTAGAACAAAGGGGTTATAATGATGCAAAATGAAGAACTTGCTAAGCAATTAATTGAATTTATTTTAACTAGTCAAGATGTTGTGCGGGAACCACGTGTTTATGCCAATCAAGTTACTTATGCTTTTTCAGATAAATTGGTTGAGCCTGAAGATGAGACGTTATTCCCACCGATGCGCCTACACGTAGTCCGGCTACAACCTAGCTTTGTTCAAAAAAATCAAAAATTGTTAAATCAATTATTTGAGCAGACGAAAGATACTAATCCACAAGGTTATCAAGATGTTTGGTTGACGAGTTCCCATTTAACGGATCGTGGTTTATATTTAGTGGAGTATTCTTTTGAGTAAATTGGACCATCGTTGGCGCCAATTAATTGTGTCGTTGGTTGTGCTGACGATTTCGCTGCTGGTCATGCAACGGCTATTAAATTGGCCTTGGCTAATTTATTTAGTTTTAACTAGCGCAATTATGACGATTATCAGCTTAATTGTGCTATTAGTTTATGATTGGTTACTTCATTAAATTATTAATCTAGTACAAAAATTACTTGACGATTTTTTTGAGATACGTTAAACTATTTCTTGTGCTTATTAATATTGCCCGTTGGTCAAATGGTTAAGACGCCACCCTCTCAAGGTGGAGTTACGAGTTCGATTCTCGTACGGGTGATTCATTGGGATATAGCCAAATTGGTAAGGCGGTGGACTCTGAATCCATAATTTCTAGGTTCGAACCCTAGTATCCCAATAATAATTAAAGATAAAAAAGCAGTTAACCAATATTGGTTAGCTGCTTTTTGTTTGTCTAAATATTCTAATATGGTCGGGCGTATTGATTGCCTCGACTGGCTCGAGTAAATCCTTGGTTATCAGCTTCTGATTGATTCATTAGTCGGTAATTACCTGGATTGGTGACTCGTGCATAATATTTATTACTGTTGGAGACATAGACTTGACCAGCAGGTGCAACTGTCCAGCCGCCACTAACAGTAGGTGATGTAGCTGGCGTGGTGGTTGGTGCTGTACTTGATGAAACGGCAGGCGCACTATTTACAGTTGTTGAACTTGAAGAACTCGATTTTACAACCGGTGCGATACTTGAAGATGGTTTAGAACTGATTGCTGCGATTGTTTTATTAGAACCGTTGTTATAATCAATGCTAATGCCTTCAACCGAGTTAACGACGACAATTTCTTTGTTAATGACACCGTCTGATGATTTAATATCGACGATTGAGCCCCGCGGAATTGTTTCACTGTTGTTATAAAGTGGGGTGGTCTCATAAGCGATTGTATTCTTGGTATTAGGGTGACTATCCCAATAATCTTCAGCAGTTTCTTCGGCATAGCGCATGCCGCCATTTTGGTTAGCACCTACATTTTGAGGACGTGTACCAGTAGTGAAATTATATTTAGAATCATATGAATCTGCACCTAGTAAACTGTCACCAATTGAGTGGCTACGATTGTACAGATAACCATGATAAGTCCGACCAGTTAAACTATAAGTAATAGCCACTTTAGGATTGGTATAAGGCCATGCGGGCGGTTCAAGTGGATTACCTTGCCGTGAGCCTTTTGATGATTCATATTCTGAATAAGTTAAAATAGCCTTGGCAACGCCAGAACGGCCTTGACTATCTGCTGTGAATTTTTCTTCACCACTTTTAAGTCCATCAAATCCGGTGATTTTAGCGGCGCCATTTTCCCAATAATAATCTTTAGTAGGGCCAGAAGAGTGATTATTTGTCTCTTTCACTAGTTCAGCTAGTATTTCTTGATTGTTAGCACTTTTGACCTTGGATTCACTAGCCTGTTTAGCTGCTAGTTCAGCGGCAGATTGTTTGGCAGCTGCCTTAGAAGAAGCAATAGCTTGAGATTGCGCGCTGGCTTTGGCACTTTTTAACGCTAATTGCTTAGCCTTAGTTTGACTGTTAGCTTGTTTTCTTGAGCTAGCCAGTGCAGCAGACTTCTTAGCGGCTTGCTCACTAGCTATTGCCAAACTTGATGAGCGAGCCTCTTCACGCTGATCAGCGGCTTTTTGCGCAGCTGTCTCGGTTTTTGGTGCGACGAAGACTAAGGCAATCATTGCAACAAATGTGGTTCCGATTTTTTTAAGACTAAACCACTTGCCCTTTTTACGCCCAAAAATCTTTTTAAATAGCAAGACGACTAATCCCACGACAGAGTAAAGAAATGCCAGAGTAATCAACGTTATCAATAAATTATAAAACACAATATTCCTCCCCAATAATATTATTTAAAGCTTCAATGATTGATTAATGATCAACAACGAAGCTTAATAAGTTTGTACCAAAACATGATTGATAATCATTTGATAACTTGTCTATTATAACAAAAAGATAAATGAGGCAAAATAATCGCTTGGTTGAAATGCTATTGAGTTGCAGTCACATACTTTGACAAATAAAGCGCTTTCGTGAGACTATACGGGTGTAAAAGGGGGTGACAATAATGTCGACCATGGTTTTTGCTAATTTTCCGGTTCAAGATTTAAAAAAGGCGACGGCATTCTATGAAAAGTTAGGCTTTACGCAGAATAAAGAATTCTCAGATGAACACGCCAGTGGCATGGTTTGGGATGATAACTTTTGGGTGATGCTATTAACGCCTGAGTTTTATCAAAGGTTCATTGGTGATCGTCAAATCATCGACCCACACAAAATGAGTGGGGCGCTGGTGGCTTTTAGTTTACCGAGTGCAGAAGCTGTTCGTCAATTTGCACAAGCCGCTCAAGATAATGGTGGTTCATATTATCTATCAAAACCGAATGCCGAGATTCCTGATGACGTGATGCTTGGTTATGAGGTTGTGGATCTAGATGGGAACATTCTAGAGCCTACTTGGATGGCGACACCGTCACAAGCACCGGAAATTAGTTAATATAGGTAAATTTCAACACTTGAACAATTTCTAACAGTTAATGGATGAAATAAAGCAATTAAAAAATATCGATAAGGAAACGGATTGCCGTTTCCTTTTTATATGTGATAGTTTTTATTTTTATTTAATTTATGCGATAAGTACTAGAATGATTTAGGGTATTTTCTGAAAATGCGGTAAACTATTACTGAGAAGAAATTAGGAGGATATTATGTGGAAGTTACGCCGATTTTTAATTCCTTATCGACGCCAAGCAACATTAGGCGCACTCTTTAAGTTTATCGAAGTTGTTTGTGAGTTGTTATTACCTAGTTTAATGGCCATTATTGTTGATCAAGGGGTTAAAACTCGCAACACGCATTTCGTCGTGCAACACGGTTTATTAATGATTGGCATGGCTATTTTTGGATTACTATCTGCGTCAGTGTGTCAATACTTTGCGGCCCGTTCTGCACAAGGATATGGTACTGATTTACGGAGAAGTTTATTCGCTCATATCACCAAGTTGTCATATCAGCAACAAGATGAGTTTGGCGCAGCAACCTTGACGACGCGTTTGACAAATGATGTTAATCAAATGCAATTATGGGTAGCAATGTCAATTCGACAAGTTTCGCGGGCACCATTTATGATTATTGGTTCTTTATTAATGGCCTTTATAATGGATCGTCATTTGGCACTTATTTTATTGATAGCAACGCCCATTTTAGGACTAGTTGTTTACTGGTTGACGACACGTATGTCACCACTTTATCGCCGTTATCAGAGTCAATTAGACCACTTATCTGCTGTTGTTAAAGAGAATCTTTCTGGTGTTCGGGTAATTCGTGCTTTTGCCAAAACTGATACAGAAACAGCTAAGTTTAATGATGCCAATACGCAGCAAACAGAGACTGGTTTGAAAATTGGTCGGCTGTCAGCTATTTATAATCCAATGACGGCAACAGTGGTTAATTTAATGACGATTGCGATTTTGTGGGCTAGTGGTAGTCGGATTAATCTAGGGACTTTGGATCAAGGTACGGTTTTAGCATTTATTAATTACGTTAATATGATCTTATCTGCAGTATTAATGTTATCTAATTTAGTTATTTTATTAACTAAGGCGATAGCTTCTGCTGCTCGTGTTAACGAAATTATGGCAACTGAGCCGGCAATTGTTTCCGCAACAACGACAACCCAACAATTAGAAGAAAATCAGGACCCGATTTTGCAATATCAGCATGTTTCTTTTTATGCTGATTCTGATCAGGCTGATCAAAGTGATGCAATTTTAAAGGATATTAATTTTGTTGTTAACGATCAGGAAACAATCGGTATTATTGGCGGTACTGGTTCAGGTAAGTCAACTTTAATTAATCTTTTACCACGGTTGAAACAACTTTCAACAGGTGAAATTAAACTGTTTGGCCAATCAATTGCAGCATTATCACTGCCACAATTACGTAGTTTAATCAGTATTGTGCCGCAACATGTTGATCTTTTTTCTGGAACGATTGCTAGTAATTTACGTTTCGGCAATCCTAAGGCCACTGATCAAAATCTAACTGATGCCTTAGCAACTGCTCAGGCAACAGCATTTGTTGATCAACAAGCGTTAGGTCTTAATGCACCAGTTGAGCGTGATGGTCGTAACTTTTCTGGTGGACAACGGCAACGTATTGCAATTGCTCGAGCACTGGTTAAACAAGCACCTATTTTATTATTAGATGATGCCACCAGTGCGCTTGATTATTTGACCGAAGCCCATTTCCGGGAAGCGTTAAAGCAACAATCATGGTTACGGGGAACTTTAATTATTTCGCAGCGCGTGGGGACGGTAATGCACGCTGATCGTGTTCTAGTTCTTAAAAACGGTCGCGTTGTCGGCTTTGACACGCATGAGGCATTATTGAAAGATAATCGTTATTATCAAGAACTGGTTGCCAGTCAGTTAGATCAAGATGAGGCAGGTGAGTAGGGTGGCAATGTTTAAACGACTATTTCAATATTTCGAACAAAAAACACAATTAATTGGCGCCACGTTATTAATTATTATTTCGGTAATTAGTAATTTATGGGCACCAGTCTTAGTAGGGCAAACCATTGATCAGTTGATTGGCCGCAATCAAGTTGATTTCACACAGCTAACGCGGGATCTTGTGTTATTAATCTTTGTTTATTTAGGGGGTAACCTCTCACTCTGGTTAGCAACTTGGTCAACCAATGAGATTGCTTATAAAGGTGTTAATCGACTGCGCCATGATTTGTTTGCTAAGCTTAATTATTTACCATTGCGTTTCTTTGACACACATCCACATGGCGATGTTACCAGCCGTTTCGTTAATGATATTGAAACGATTTCTGATGGCGCCCTGCAAGGACTATTAATTTCGATTCAAGCTGTTTTTACAATTATCGGTTCAATTATTGTTATGTTTAATCTGGATTGGTTAATGGCGTTAATGGTTTTAATTACAGCACCGTTGTCTTATCTGACGGCCAAAGTTCTAACTCAAAAATCACATCATTATTTTAAGCTGCAAGCTGATGATTTAGGTAGCTTGAATGGTTTTGCAGAAGAGTCAATTGCCGGCTTAAAAACGATCCAAGCATTTAGTCATGAAGAGCAAGCACAAACTGAGTTTGAAAACCGTAATCAACAACTTTATCAAACTGGTTTTTTGTCCCAGTTTATCGCATCGTTTGCCAACCCCACGGCTCGGTTTATTAATAACGTGATGTATGCTTTAATTGGGTTGACTGGTGGATTACGGGCCATTACCGGGCAAATTACAGTTGGTGAAATTTCCAGCTTTTTAATATTTGCGACGATTTTTGGTAAGCCATTCAGTGATTTGACGAATTTAACCAGTCAGTTCCAGTCAGCTTTTGCATCTGCTAAACGTATTTTTCACATTATTGATTTACCAGAAGAAGTTGCTGATCCTACAACACCTCAAGTTATTAAACAGGTGACAGGTAACATTGATTTTGAACAAGTTAAATTCGGTTATGAACCTAGTCAACATTTAATTGAGAATCTAAACTTGCACATTAAAGCTGGCCAACAGATTGCAATTGTTGGTGAGACAGGTGCAGGTAAGACAACTTTAATTAATTTGTTAATGCGGTTCTACGACGTTACCGGTGGCGCAATTAAGTTAGATGGCATTGATATTCGGCAACTGACTCGAGAAAATTTACGCCGACAATATGGACTTGTTCTTCAAGAGACTTGGCTTTTTAGTGGGACCATTCGTGATAATATCGCTTTTGGCCGTCCTAATGCTAGCTTAGCGGAGATTAAAGAGGCCGCTCAAAAAAGTGGTGCTGCTGAATTTATTGATAAATCACCAAAAGGTTATGAAACCTTGCTAAATGCAGAGAATAATAATTTATCCATTGGTCAGCAGCAATTGCTAACGATCGCACGGGTCATGTTGGCTAACCCACCGATGTTAATTCTAGATGAGGCCACTAGTAATGTTGATACTTATACTGAAGCTAAGATTCAACAAGCCTTTAACCGTTTGACGCACGGGCGCACTAGTTTTGTGATTGCCCATCGTCTGTCGACTATTCGTCAAGCAGATTTAATTTTAGTCATGGATCATGGTAATGTCATTGAACAAGGGAACCATCGGCAGTTACTTGCTAAAAACGGTTATTACGCACGGCTTTATCATAGTCAATTTGAAGATTAAACTAATGAGTAGCTGCATTCAGGAAAGGCTGTTCATTGAGTTTTCCTAGAAAACATGGTATAACTTAGAAAGAAATTTTGATAAGGGAAGTTGATTAAATGGCACAAGAACCACAAACACCAGAAGAAAAACCGGCATTTACTGTTGGGGAGAAAATCGCTGTCCGTAAAAGTGCAGAAGTGCCATTAAGCTTTAAAGGAACAGTTACAAAGTTATATGAAAATTCTGCATTAGTCTCAATTGACTCATATGAAGATAAATATGAAGAAGTTGTTGCTGACTTGCAGAATAAAACAGTTGTTGGCTTCAAACATATTCGTGCAGCAAAATAAATAAGAAAAAACGATTAGACAAATGATTTGTCTAATCGTTTTTTTGATAGCTTGACTAAGCTTGGTATTGTTTCAAAATTTGACTGAAAGGAATTAGATCACTAGAATCATAAATTTGATTGAACTCAGCAATTTCTTCGGTACTGAATTTTTCGGGATCAATTCTTAATTGTTCAACAGGTAGCGGTCGTTCATCGGCAATTTTAACGTCAATTAGGACTGGTTCGGTAGCAGTTTTGGCGTAGTCAAAGGCTGCGACTAATTCGTCATGATTAGTGACTTTGAATCCTTTGACGCCAAAACCTTCAGCTACTTTTGCAAAGTCAACTGGGGCGATGTCAACGCCGTAGTGACTTTGGTGAGTATCATCTTGTTCGGCTTTGATAAAACCAAAGGAATCATTGCTCAAGACAACGTTAATAATTGGTAAATGATATTTAGCCATGGTGATCAGATCTTGAGCTACCATTGCCATGCCGCCATCACCACTAATTGTAAAGACTTGACGGTTAGGATAACTTAACTGAGCAGCTAAGCCAGCAGGTAGTCCGAAGCCCATGGTAGCAAACCAGCCTGATGTCTTGAAAATTTGTTTAGGATTCATATCAAGCAAGCGTAGGCTATCAATCGTCACGTTACCAACGTCAATCATAAAAGCGGCGTCTTTTTTAGCAATTCGATTGATTTCTTTATAGACAGGCTCAACGCGTAATGGTGTTTTAGTTGATTGAGCCATCTTATTGATCCAATCATGCCAGTTTTTATTATTAGCTAAGTTAGCCTGATACCATTTGGTCATGGGTTGTTCTTCACCACGCTCGATTAGCTTTTCAAGAGTAGCTTTAACATCGGCTAGAATTGGTAAATCAACATGATGACGTTTGCCGAATTCAGCTGAATTAATATCAACCTGGATAAAAGTGGCATCTGGCTTAAAGAAGTAATCGCCGAATGGATAATCACTGCCCATAAATAAGATTAAGTCAGCGTCTCCTAAAGCTTCAACGGCTGGTTTAGTTGCAACCCGACCAGCAGAAGCCAAATAAGCAGGGTTACTATCCGGCACAATGCCTTTAGCTAATGCAGAAGAAGCAATTGGTAATTTATACATTTCGGCAAACTTCTGAACTTCCTCTGAAGCACCAGTAGCACCTAATCCAATATAAAGAATAGGGTGTTTAGCTGCTTTGATCAGCCGTAAGGTTTCATCAACATCATGGTCTGCAGGTTGCGGATAACTAATGCGATAATCTGCAGCTGTTGATTCAAAAGTGTCTGGAATATCTTGCCAACCTAGATCAACGGGAATTGTCACAACAGCAACACCTTTTGCTTGATAAGCCCGGCGAATAGCTTGATCAATAACCTTTGGCAATTGTTCAGCGGTCATAACGGTCCGATTGTAAACAGAGACATCAGCAAACATGGGATTCTCGTTCATTTCTTGGAAGTAATCCGTGTTCATGGTGTTAGTGGCAACTTGTCCAACAAGTGCTAAGACAGGGACGTGATCCATTTTGGCATCATAAAGGCCGTTGAATAGGTGGGTTGCACCAGGACCAGCGGAACCAAAGGCAACGCCAATTTTGCCAGTTACTTTTGCATCTGCAGAGGCAGCAATTGCCCCAACTTCTTCATGACGAACTTGGATAAATTTAATTTTGTCACGTTGTGCAAATAAAGCATCCATTGTTGAATTAAATGAACCACCAGGAATGCCGTAAATATGATCGACACCCCAATCTTCAAGAACTTTGACCATGGCAATGCCAGACTTAATTGTTTCAACCATGATAATCCCTCCAGTATCTTTTTAAATCTTCTTCAGTATAGGATTTGTTAAAAATAAAATGCAAACGTTTTTACTCGAGCACCGATTTGGCGGCTTTTTGATTTGACTGGATTGTTATTAGGAAAGAGTGCGTCATTTTCTAAAATCAGCTATAATAGTTTAAGAATATCATCAAGTAAATTTGTCTACGATCGGAGTAATAAGATGACCGACTTTTCCCAACTACCTTATCAACGTCCTAATTTTGAACGAGTGAAACATCAGTACCATCAGTTATTAACTACTTTTCAAAGAGCCGATGATCCACTAACTGCAACTCAAGCGGCTTTATTATTAGCTGAGTTAAATGAGCGGGTGGCATCTCAGCAAATGCTGGCCACTATTCGCTTTAGTGTTAATACACTAGATGCCTTTTATAGTGGTGAAAATGATTATTGGAATGATTATGGTCCTAAATATGATGAATTAGTTGCTGACTGTTACCGGGCACTAGTTGCATCACCGTTCCAAGCAGAGCTTAAACAAATTTTCCCGGAAACTTTGTTTAAGATTGCAGCTAATCAAGTTAAGACTTTTTCAGCGCAGAATATTCCCTTACAACAAGCTGAAAACAAGTTAACAAGTCGTTATGCGAAATTGATTGCTACCGCAGAAATTGATTTTGCAGGCGAAACTTACACTTTGCCGCAAATGAATAAGTTTAGTAGTGATCGCGATCGTACTAAACGTCAGGCTGCTGCTCAAGCAACAACGGCTTGGTATGTTGAACATGAGGCTGAATTTGATGAAATTTACGATCAAATGGTTAAGGTCCGGACGGAAATGGCTCATAATTTAAACTACCGCGATTATGCTGCAATGAGTTTAGATTTGATGAACCGATTTGATTATGGTGAAGCAGAAATTGCAGCTTACCGCAAACAAATTCGTGAACAAGTAGTCCCAGTTGTAACGCAACTTCATCAACGTCAAGCCAAACGATTAGATTTAAGTCAGCTGGCTTTCTTTGATGAGAATTTTGCATTTCCAAGTGGTAATGCTGTTCCTTCAGGTAATGCGGAAGCTTTAGTTGCTCAGGCCAACGAGTTTTATCATGAATTATCGCCTCAAACTGGGGACTTCTTCCAGATGATGATCGATCGGCATAACTTAGATTTAGTCAGTCAGCACGGTAAGCAAAGTGGCGGTTACTGTGAGTTTATTCCAGAATTTGAAACACCATTTATTTTTGCTAATTTTAACGGAACTTCTGGTGATGTGGATGTTTTAACTCATGAAGCAGGTCATGCTTTTCAAGCATATCAAGCTCGGGACACGAATGCTTGGGAGTGTATTTTTCCAACTAATGAAGGTGCAGAAATCTTCTCCATGAGCATGGAGTTTATTGCGTATCCATGGCTAGATAAATTCTTTGGTCAGCAAACAACCAAATATAAATATGACCATTTAGCAAGTGCATTAACCTTCTTGCCGTATGGTGCTTTAGTTGATCATTTCCAAACAGAAGTTTATCAACATCCGGAGATGACACCTGAAGAGCGCAAAGCAACTTGGCGACGTTTAGAAAAAATGTATTTACCTGATCGAGATTATACCGAGGTTCCTGAATTAGATCGTGGTTTATATTGGTACCGGCAAAGTCACATTTTTGAAGTGCCTTTCTATTATATTGATTATACGTTGGCTCAGGTGCTTGCTTTTGAATTCTGGCAACGGTTTAATCTGGATCATGATCAGAATGCTTGGTCAGATTATCTGACAATGGCTGAAGCAGGTGGCAAAGAAACTTTCACGCAGCTGATTGAGCTCGGTCACTTACAAAGTCCTTTTGCGCCTGGGACAGTTGAGACTGTGGTTGCAAAAATTAATCAGCAGCTTGCTAGTATCAGTGAAGAACAGTTAGGTTAAAGAGGGTTTATTGTGGTTAAATTAGTTTTAGTGCGCCATGGTGAAAGTACAGCCAATGCTGATAATGAATACACTGGTTGGAATGATGTAGATTTAACAAAACGAGGTGTTAGTCAAGCTCACGAAGCTGCCCAACTGTTGGCAAAGATTGACTTTCAACCAACAGCCGTTCACACCTCTGTTTTAATCAGAGCGATTAAGACGGCAAATATTATTTGTGACGATTTAAATTGGCTTTATTTACCAATCTATAAAACTTGGCGTTTAAATGAGCGCCATTATGGTGCCTTACGCGGTCATAATAAAGATGATTCACGACAAGAATATGGTAAACATCAAGTGGCTTTATGGCGGCGTAGTTATACGGCGATTCCGCCAGCGTTGCCTCAACCTGACCATGATCGGCGCTATGCTCATTTAGATCCACGCAGTGTGCCGTTAGCTGAAAGTTTAGCGATGGCCAGCAAGCGGGTTATGCCATATTTCCAAGATCAGATTGCCCCCGAACTTTTAAATGGGCATGACCAATTAATTGTGGCCCATGGTAGTACTTTGCGAGCTTTATTGAAGTACCTAGAGGCCATTGCTGACGATCAAATTGATGGCGTTGAAGTCGATAACGGCGAACCGATTGTCTATGAATATGATGAGCATTTAAAGATTATTAACAAAACAATTCTAACCGGTTCAATTTAATTAATCACTTAACCTGCAGAAATGCGGGTTTTTTTATGCTCAGTTGTAAAAGTGTGTTGGTAACTAAAAAAATCCGTTCACAGCAACGAAGTGTTGTGAACGGATTTAGAATGCGTGATTAAATTAAAGTGCTAAGGCACCCATTGGATCCCATGGTTTTAAGACAGTTGGCTTGTCTTTTTCAGCTGCGATAACTTGAAGTTGTTCTTCAGAAAGGAACTTCTTATTAATTACAACTTGATAAACATATTCATCAAACCAAGCGTCACTCATGATGAAGTAACCTTTAAAGTTACCAGCTTTTTCGCCCCATGAATTTTCTACTTTCCACTTGGTTGGTTTGCCATCAACTAAATCTACACCGGTTAAGACCATGGCGTGTGTCATTAAACTTTCGCCGTAGTCTAAACGTTGAGCCTTAGTTAAGGATAAATCAACGCCCAGAAGGTCATCTTTTTGGTAAACGTCAGTGGCCATGATGCCTTCTTTACGATCAGAAGACTTACCAACATCAGAACCAAACCAAACTGTTTCACCAGCTTGTAATTGTTTAACAGCTAAGGCTTTAAAATCATCAATCTTCAAGTTCATGTGGCGAACTTGGCGCCCGCCAACCACGTTACCTAATAAGTCAACGGTATAAACATGGTTATATGGCTTATCATCAGTAGGAGAGTTAATCATTGAAAGATAGTTTTCCAAATCCATGCCAACGTATTTGTCGTAGAATGATTTTGGTGTTAAATCTTTTTCAATGTGGTATTGATGATTGTCATCAGTATATTCCCAATCAAATTTAACTGGTGGCTCACCTAAAGTAAAGACCAAAATACGGTAAACGTCATCTAACATTGCTTCTTTAGCAGTTGCGATTTCATCAGCTGACTTGCCATCAGTAACTAATTGCCGTAATTCAACGGCAGCTTTACGAAGCTTAGTATTTAAAGTTGCGTTTAATTCAGATGAACGTGAACTATTATAAGTTTCTGGCATAACTGACTTTGGCACTAAGCCATATTTTTCAATTAAGGCGCACAGCATATCCCATTGGCCACCATCTTGTTGTGGTGTTGCCATTAAGAAATCAACTTTACGGTCGCCTAAAGGTAAATTAGCCGTTTCGATCACGTTTTCTAAGAAAAAGTTTGATTTTTCAAATTTATCCCAGAAATTAGTATAGTTTTGTGATAGTTCAAAACCTTTAAGTTCAAACTTATCCTGAAGGGGATGGCGCATTGTGTTTAATGCGGCAAACATCCAGCAACGGCCAGATTGTTTCTGGTTGGCAACGTCGCCAGTTTGAATTTCAACTGAGAAGTTCGGGGTCATGGCGATATCAGCGCCAAGATTACGACTTGAAGCATCGATGCCGTTATGGGCAACAGTATTAGCGATAGCATTTGATTTAGCTGATTCAGCAAAATCTTGCGCAAACTTTTCAATGTTTGCACTAGTAATTTCTTTACTCATGGTGTACCTCCAAATTCTAATCGTTACAAATAATATCCTAACGCTTTTGTGAGAATTAGTCTAATTATTTTTTAATAAAGTTAGTAAGTTGAGAGCTAAGTTCTCATTTAATCATCTAAAATTACCATTTTAGCAGCAGCTATTAGCAATTACCGAGGCGCGTTGATAATTTCAACGCCGCTTTCTTTACCGATCACAACTTGATTAACAAGATCTAAGAACAAGCCATGCTCCACGATACCTGTTTGATGATCAAGCCAATCGGCGAGAATGTGGGGATGTTCAATTGTGCCAACGTGCAAGTCAATAACAAAATTCTTATTATGTGTGCGCACGCGTTGACCATCTTCTGTTAAACGAAATTCAGGATGAAGATTTTCAGCAGCGAGGCGTTGATAGACTTTCTCAGAGCCAAAAGGAATTACTTCCAGTGGTAATGGGAAGGCACCTAAAGTTTTAACCATTTTACTTTGGTCAACGATCCAAATATTACGTTTTGAATTGATGGCCACAATTTTTTCTAATAAATGGGCAGCGCCACCGCCTTTAATACCTTGGAAATGCTCATCAATTTCATCGGCGCCATCGATGGTAAGGTCTAGAGTTGGTGCGTCATTGATGTCAATGACTTTAATACCTAAATCACTGGCTTGTTTAGCGGTTCTTGAGGATGTAGAGACGGTCGTAATGTGTAAGTTTTCTTCACGAACGCGTTTAGCAACAGCTTCAACTAAGTAAAAAACAGTGGAGCCAGTACCAAGACCAAGCATCATTCCATCTTCAACAAATTTTGCTGCTTCATCTGCAGCGGCTTTTTTTAATTGGTTAATATCCATTAATATTTTTCTCCTTCAGGATTGTGATAATAAACATCGGCATACTCAGGTTTAGTTTCAAAAGCTTTATGAGCATACGAGCAAAGCGGTAAAATTTGTTTGTGGTCAGCTCGAGCTTTATCAACCACAGCTTTAACTAATTGACCGGCGACGCCTTGGCCGCGTAGAGATGGATCAACAAAAGTGTGATCTAAAATGTAAATGGGTTTATCTGTTGCTGTTTGAAATGTCACTTCGGCAACCAGCTTTTGCTGATCATCTAATTTGAAAAATCTGCCAGGTTCATATTGGAATTCCATTTTTTTCATCCTTTCAGCTCGTTGTTTTGATATCAAATCTCAATGCTTATATTCTACCGTAAATATTAGTCAACGACCATTGATTGATTAAATAATTCCAACTAATTGATCGATTCAAAATTAACGTGATATGTCGTTACTAGCAAAATTAAGGACAGATTAAACTTTAATTGAATTTATGATAAATTCACTAAAAATGTCGTATTTAAACAGGGAAATAAGGTATGATTAATTGTAATAGAAAGAGAGGTTGGATAAAGCGTGTTAAGGGGTTTTGAAGTTGTTTCAAAGTATGCTGATCAGAAGTTGAGTTTGCCACAAAGACAAACCAAAAATGCAGCAGGTTATGATTTTTTTGCAGCAGAGGATTTTGTTTTACCATCAATTTGGAAGTTACATTTCGTTAAGCTCTTTCGTAAGATTAACAACGATCATGAGTTAACGAATAAAGATTTCATAAAGGTAGAATCAACAATTCGGCCATTATTAGTCCCAACAGGAATTAAGGCTAAAATGGCTGATGATGAAGTTTTAATGTTGGTCAACCGTTCAAGTAATCCACTTAAACGATTCTTAGTATTACCTAATGGTGTTGGCGTGGTTGATGCGGATTATTATAACAATGAAGCCAATGAAGGTGAGATTTTCTTCCAATTGGTGAATCTAGGACCTAAAGACTTGCTCATTAAAAAAGGTGAGCGTATTGGTCAAGGTATCTTTATGAAATATTTGACTGCAGATAACGAAGCACCAGTAACTTCACAACGTGTTGGTGGTTTTGGTTCATCTGGTAAGTAAGGGGCACACCTTTATGATCGATTTGGAGAAAGGAGATTTCTTTGGCTAAAGCAAAAACACAATACGTTTGTCAAAATTGTGGCTACACTTCACCAACTAACTTTGGTCGTTGCCCGAATTGCGGTGCTTGGAATCAAATGGTTGAAGAAGTGGTGGCACCAGTTAATACCAAGGCTACACCCAGTCGCCGTCAAGATGGCAACAGCCATGCACCACAATTGTTAAATGAAGTGAACATGCAGCCAGAACCGCGTGTCAAAACCGATTTGGAAGAATTAAATCGCGTTTTAGGCGGTGGGATTGTTCCGGGGTCATTGATTTTAATCGGTGGTGATCCGGGAATTGGTAAGTCAACACTGTTATTACAGGTTTCGGGGCAGTTGCAAAAAACTGGCGAAAAAGTATTGTACATCTCCGGTGAAGAAAGCGCTTCGCAAATTAAATTGCGAGCATCGCGCCTAAATGTTAAAGGTGATAAACTGTACTTATATCCAGAAACAAATATGGCAACTATTCGGGAAACAATTGCTGAACTGGATCCTAAGTACATTATCATTGATTCAGTTCAAACAATGAACGAACCAGAATTAAGCTCAGTTGTGGGTAGTGTTTCACAGATTCGTGAAATCACAGCTGAATTAATGAAAATTGCCAAAAATGAACAACGAACGATTTTTGTAGTTGGGCATGTGACTAAGGATGGCGCAATTGCCGGTCCTAAAGTTTTGGAACATATGGTGGATACTGTTTTATATTTCGAAGGCGACACACATCACAGTTACCGTATTTTACGTTCAGTTAAGAATCGCTTTGGTTCAACGAATGAAATTGGTATTTTTGAAATGCGCACCGATGGCTTGCAAGAAGTGGCCAATCCTTCTGAGATTTTCTTAGAAGAACGATTAGCTGGGGCCACAGGTTCTGCAGTAGTGGTTTCCATGGAAGGGACTCGACCTATTTTAGTCGAAATTCAGGCATTATTAGCACCAAGTATGTTTGGTAATGCCAAGCGAACTTCTACGGGAATTGATCATAATAAAGTAGCCTTGATCATGGCAGTTTTGGAGAAGCGCGCTAATTTAATGCTACAAAACCAAGATGCTTATCTAAAGGCAACTGGTGGCGTTAAGTTAAACGAACCTGCCATTGATCTGGCAACAGCATTAGCCATTGCTTCTAGTTATAAGGATAAAGAAATTGCACCAGATGATTGTTTTATCGGTGAAATTGGTTTGACTGGCGAAATTCGTCGGGTTAATCGAATTGATCAACGTTTAAGTGAAGCAGCAAAATTAGGTTTTAAACGTGCGTTTATCCCTAAAAATAATCTGTCCGGCGTCAAAATTCCTCAAGGTTTAACGGTAATTGGCTTAACAACTATTGGAGAAGCGATTCAAAAAGTTTTTAAAGGTGCTAAAAAGCTTAATTAAAGCTGCCGACAGTTATTAAACTGAGAAACACTTAAATTTGAAGGGAGGTGAAGTTAATGAAGAGAAAATTAAGTAGAAAATCGATCGGGCGCATTATTTTCGTGATTACCGGGTTAGCTGTTGGGTATTCAGTGTTACCGACACTCTGGTTCATCTTGCGTCTTGCTAATGTGACTTGGTTGAATTTTCCCGTAACTAATGCTTTATTGGGGGCGCTTATTTTTTACCTGCTATCATTCGTTTTTCTCGACCCCATTTTGAGTGTGTTACGCAAAGCTGAAAAGACGTTATTGAATATTAGTCCCACTAAGCTCTTGTTTGGTTCATTGTTTCTACTCGTTGGCTTAATTTTAGCTAACGTGATTGCGATTCCACTTTACCGAATTAATGTTTTTGTCATTAGTACCATTTTGCCAGTCGTTTTAATGATTGTGTTAGGTTATCTTGGTTTTAGAATTGGGATCACCCAAACAGATGATTGGCGGAAGTTATTTAAAACACGACGTAGTAATGATGTTGAGAATTTAATTTATGATCGGAAGCCAGATGATAACTTTCATAAATATAAAATTTTAGATACTAGTGTCATTATTGATGGTCGAATTCATGACATTGTTAAAACTGGCTTTATCGAAGGTGTCTTACTAGTGCCAGTTTTTGTTGTTCATGAATTGCAATTGATTTCTGATTCGTCTGATAGTTTGAAACGGGCTCGTGGTCGCCGTGGGTTAGACATTCTAAACGACATGAAGAGCGATCCAGAGATTAAAATTGAAAACTATGATGGTGATTTTGACGATTTAACAGAAGTTGATAGTAAGTTATTGAAGTTAGCTAAAATTATTGATGGCATTGTGGTAACCAACGATTTTAACTTAAGCAAAGTTTCAGAATTCCAAAATGTGCCGGTTTTAAATATTAATCAGTTAGCTAATACGTTAAAACCAGCTGTATTACCTGGTGAAACAATGGATGTGACCGTTGTGAAGTCGGGTACCGAACGTCAGCAAGGTGTAGCTTATTTGGAAGATGGCACTATGGTTGTTGTTGAAGATGGCCAGTACTATCTTAATAAACGACTGACCGTTGTTATTACTAGTGCTTTACAAACGGCGGCTGGCCGGATGATTTTTGCTCGACCACAACATGCACAAAAAGGCATTACTAATGAAGATAAAGTCAAAAAAGAAGAAAATAAATCACAAAAATAAGCCGATCTTAATTGAATAATTGGTTTTATGTTGTGTTTACTTGTTTTATGATGACAAAATCGGTAAACTTAAAATTGATATTTTTTATTGATAAAGGGAGTTTTTTCGATCATGGCAAATGAAGAGATTCGGGTTCGTTATGCACCAAGTCCAACAGGACATCTGCATATTGGCAATGCGCGAACAGCATTGTTCAATTATTTATTCGCACGTCATATGAAAGGCAAGTTCATTATCCGAATTGAGGATACTGATACGAAGCGGAATATGGAAGGCGGCGAGCAGAGTCAGTTGGAGAACTTAGACTGGCTCGGCATGGATTGGGATGAAGGTCCAGATGTTGGCGGCGATTATGGTCCTTATCGTCAATCTGAACGCATGTCTATTTATCTACCGTTGATTCAACAATTAGTTGATCGCGGCTTGGCTTATGAATCTTACAAGACAGAAGAGGAATTGGAAGCAGAACGTGAAAAACAACGTGCTAACAGTGAAATGCCTCATTATGTATACGAATATGCTGGTTTAACTGAAGAAGAAAAGCAGGCTAAAATTGCTGAAGCTAAAGCTAAAGGCTTGCAACCAGTTATTCGTTTTCATGTGCCAGAAAACCACACTTATAAGTTTGATGATTTAGTTAAGGGACCAATTAGCTTTGATTCAGAAAGTGTCGGGGGCGACTTTGTCATTCAAAAACGTGATGGTATGCCAACTTACAACTTCGCCGTTGTGGTTGACGATCATATGATGAAGATCAGTCATGTTTTACGTGGTGATGATCATATTGCCAACACGCCTAAACAATTGATGATTTATGAAGCTTTTGGTTGGACACCACCAACATTTGGTCACATGACCTTAATTATCAATACTGAAACAGGTAAGAAGTTAAGTAAACGTGATGAGAGCGTCTTACAATTCATCGAACAATATCGGGAATTAGGTTATTTACCAGATGCAATGTTTAACTTTATTGCGTTGTTAGGTTGGTCACCAGTTGGCACTAACGAAATCTTTACCCGTAAAGAATTAATCAAAGCGTTCGATCCTAAACGTTTGAGTAAATCGCCTGCTTCATTTGACGGTAAGAAGTTGGAATGGGTTAATAACCAATACGTCAAGAAGACAGATAGCAGTGTGATTGCTGATTTGAGTTTGTATGAATTAATTAAGGCTGGTCGTATTCCTGAAGATCCAACACCTAATGAGATTGAATGGGCTCGTCAGTTAGTAGCACTATACAAAGATCAAATGAGCTATGCTGCTCAAATCGTTGAACTATCTGATATTTTCTTCAATCAGCCAGAACAACTTGATGAAGCAGCGATGCAAGAATTAGCAGATGATGATGCTTTAGCGGTTTTAAATACATTCCGCGCAGGCATTAGCAATATCTCTCAATTTACAGCTGTTCAAATTATGAAAGTTGTTCAAGAGGTTCGTCAAGAAACTGGCGTTAAAGGCCGTAAGCTTTATATGCCAATTCGAATTGCAACAACGCGTTCAATGCATGGTCCACAATTAGGTGAATCTGTTGAATTATTAGGCCGCGAAAAAGCCTTGCATCACATTGATGAAACATTAGCACAAATGAAAGCTTAATCTATGTTACAATAGCTCAAGAATAGCGTTTCGCTAGTTCTTGAGCTTTTTGTTATCATATGCTAGCGATGAATATTAATTTGTGTTGTTTAGCTTTATTAAGATGACATTATAAATATAGGAGGGGTCCTAGTTGTTACAAGTCTACAACACCATGACGCGACAAATGGAGCCGTTTAAAACAATTGAGCCAGATGTGGTTAAAATGTATGTCTGTGGTCCGACTGTTTATAATTATATTCATATTGGTAATGCGCGTAGTGCCGTTGCCTTTGATACCATCAGAAGATATTTAGAATTTTGCGGTTATCGAGTTGATTACATTTCTAACTTTACTGATATTGGTGATAAATTAGCCCGGACTTCTGCCAGTGAAAATATTAGTGTTGCTGCTGTTGCTGCGAAATATATTGCTTACTTTGATGAGGATACGGCAGCCTTAAATATTAAACCGGCGACTTTTCATCCTCGTGCAACAGATAATATTTCTGATATTATTCGTTTTATTGAGGACTTAATTGCTAAGGGTTATGCCTATGAATCAGACGGTGATGTTTATTTCCGTGCGCGCCGTTTTAAAGATTATGGCGAATTATCCCATCAATCTTTAGATCGTTTAGAAGTTGGTGCTAGTGAACGAACTGCTGATGAGGAAACTGCGCGCAAAGAAGATCCTATCGATTTTGCACTTTGGAAGGGACAAAAAGCTGACGAAGTTGCCTGGGATTCGCCATGGGGTGCTGGATCACCGGGTTGGCATATCGAATGTTCAGTCATGTCTGGTAAATATTTAGGCGAAACGATTGATATTCACGGTGGTGGTGAAGATTTAGCGTTTCCACATCATGAAAATGAAATTGCACAAAGTGAAGCTCATACAGGTAAAAAATTCGTCAATTATTGGTTGCATAATGGCTTTGTCACGATTGGTAATGACGACGAGAAAATGAGTAAGTCATTGGGTAACTTTATTACTGCCCACGAGGCGTTACAGAAGTTTGATCATCAAGCCTTACGCTTCTTTATGTCAGCAACACATTATCGCCGACCAATTCGTTACACTGAGGCAGCTATTGAAGAAGCACAAAATGAAGTGCAACGTTTCAAAATTGCGCGTGCCAATTTATTGTACCGTCGTAAAGATAGCAAGGCTGGTTCTGATGCTAAGATAACCGCATTGGTGGCTGATTATCGAAATAAGTTTATTGCAGCAATGGATGACGATTTCAACGTACAAAATGGCTTAGCAGTTGTTCATGAATTTGTTGGTGAGATGAATCAATATGCTGTTGCAGAAACAGTTCATTTAGATAGCTTGATTGATTTAGTTCAGCAGTTAGAAGCATTTTTATTAATTTTTGGTGTAGATTTAACCGTTACTGAAAGTCTGGATAGTGATGTGGCTGATTTAATCGTGCAACGCGATGCCGCACGAGCTAACAAGGATTATGCAACGAGTGATGCTATTCGCGACGAGTTAGCCCAACGTGGCGTTGTCTTAGAAGATACACCACAAGGAACGAGGTGGCGTTTAAAATGAGTTCATTAGCTGATCAACTAAACGGGATTGCCCTTGCTTATTTAGGCGATGGTGTTTATGAAGTTTTTGTTCGCGAGCATTTATTAGCCAAAGGCGTTACGCGTCCTAATCAATTGCAGAAACAAGCTGTGGCATTTGTCTCCGCAAAATCTCAAGCAAAGCTCATTCAAAAGCTGCAAGACGAAGAACGTTTAACTGGACGTGAATTGCTTTTTTATCATCGTGGCCGAAACGCTAAAAGTTACACCAAAGCTAAGCATACTGATGTTATCACTTATCGCATGTCAACTGGCTTTGAAGCCGTTTTTGGTTCACTTAAGTTAGATGGGCAAGAGCAGCGAATTAGCGAATTGGCGCAATGGTGTATCGCAGAAATTGAAAAGGAGCACGCAGATGGCATTTCATAAAAAGTTTACTGATAATAATCGTGACCGCCAAAACAAACGATCTAACAATCGTAAAAAATCTGACGGTTATGATAAAAAAAGTGCGCGACCTCATAAGCAAGACTTTCATAATAAAGACTCTGAAAACACAGTGGAAAATGATGGTGAATTTGTTTATGGCAAGCATGCGGCACTTGAGTTTATTGCCAGTGGCGATGTTAAAACCGTTAATAAAATTTTCCTACAAAATGGATTACGTGGTGATTTAGCTAATACTGTGCAGAAATTTGCGCGCGATCATCATTTGGTTTTGCAAGAAGTACCTAAGGCTAAACTTGATGATTTAACTGATGAAGCTAATCATCAAGGCGTTCTATTAACACTTTCGCCTTATCAATATGTTGAAGTTGCAGACATTTTAGCTAAAGCCAAAGCAGCCGATGAAGATCCATTGTTACTAATTTTAGATAATTTAAATGATCCCCACAATCTGGGTTCGATTTTAAGAACGGCCGACGCCGTTGGGGTTCACGGTGTTATCATTCCTAAACGGCGAGCTGTTGGTGTAACTGGGATTGTTGCTAAGACTGCTGCTGGTGCGTTGGAACATGTTGATGTTGCACGTGTGACCAATTTGGCTGATACGATTGATCAACTTAAAGAAGCTGGGGTTTGGGTTTTTGGAACTGCCATGTCCGGTGAAGACTATCGTGGTTGGAATAGTACAGGACCGCTTGCTTTAGTTATTGGTAATGAGGGTAAAGGTATTTCGACTTTAGTAGCTAAAAAAGTTGACGGCATGGTAACAATTCCTATGATTGGTCATGTACAAAGCTTAAACGCTAGTGTGGCAACGTCAATTTTGCTTTATCATATTTTTGATCAACGTCATCCTCGTGCTACAAAAGTGGATACTGAATAAAATCTGTATATAATAACGTAAAATTTATTGCAGAATAAACACTAGTTCTCTTTAGAAAAAATTAGTTCTCGCTTATACTGAAAGTGTCAAAAATCGCCCATAGAGGAGGAGCATCCTTTATGGGAATTAATAAAACTGAATTAACTTGGGTTCGCGCAGTTCAAGACACTGGCAGTTCTGATGCATTGGAACAATTGGTTGTTAAATATCAACCAATGATTCAGGCGACCATCAATCGTTTTTATTTAAGGATGTTTGATCAAGATGATTGGCAACAAGAAGCGCGAATTGTTTGTTATGAGACTTGTCTTCTCTATGAAATACAGCGTAATTGTCAATTTGGTGCTTTTTATAAATTAAGATTTGATCATCATGTGCGTAATCTAGTACGTCATGAGCTAGCAATTAAACGCCAAAGTAATCGCCAAAACATCTCATTAGAAGAAATGATGATTGCTGAAACGTTTCCTAATGGTTTTGCGCCTGCTCAACGCGAAACGCATGCCTTACCGGAATTTGATTTAACGGAGTATTTAGCATTGCTTTCAAACTTTGAATTTGAAAGCTTTCAGGTCGTGCTTAATTTACGTCGTGAACAAGATGTTTGTCACGAATATAACTGTGATCAAATTCAAATTAAACGAGCCATTGCACGTTGCCACAAGAAGTTACGTTTATATTTGGGGTAGTGTTGGTCATAGCTTAACAAGTCTAAAACCGTTGTTACGAATCATGTGATAACGGTTTTTAATAATTTGTTTTTTTGACATTAAAAAAGCTTGCAAGATATTAATTCATTCGTTATACTAGTAAACGGTGTAAACACCAAATTCACACATTTTGTGATTATTATGCTGTTGCCAATCGTTGGTTGCGTAATAATGCGAGCAAAATGGCGGAATAAAAACTAGGAGGTTTTATCATGGCAGTTTTATCAATGAAGCAATTGCTTGAAGCCGGCGTTCATTTTGGTCACCAAACTCGTCGTTGGAATCCAAAAATGAAGCCATATATCTTTACGGAACGTAATGGTATCTACATTATCGATTTACAAAAGACCGTTAAAATGGTTGACGACGCTTATAACTACGTCAAGGCCGTTTCTGAAGACGGTGGTGTCTTCTTGTTTGTTGGTACTAAGAAACAAGCACAAGATGCAATCGAAGAAGAAGCAACACGTGCAGGTCAATACTATGTTAACCATCGTTGGTTAGGTGGTACTTTGACTAACTGGAACACAATCCAAAGCCGTATCAAACGTCTTAAAGATATCAAGAAGATGTCAGAAGATGGTACATTTGATGTACTCCCTAAGAAAGAAGTTGCTTTACTTGTTAAGGAACAAGAAAAGCTTGAGAAATTCTTAGGCGGTATCAAAGATATGCCACGTATCCCTGATGTTATGTTCATCGTTGACCCTCGTAAAGAACGTATTGCTGTTAAGGAAGCTCAAAAACTTAACATTCCAATCGTTGCTATGGTTGATACAAACACTGACCCAGACGATATCGATGTTATCATCCCTTCAAACGACGATGCTATTCGTGCCGTACGTTTGATCACTTCTAAGATGGCTGACGCTATCATCGAAGGTCGTCAAGGTGAAGATGATGTTGCTGTTGAAGAACAACAACCAGCTACTGAAAATGGCGACGAATCAATTGAAGAAATCGCTGAAAAAGTTGAACAATCATCAGCAGACGCTGAATAATTAATCAATGACAATCAAAGAGTTTGTCGCAAAACTTGGTTTTGTCACAAACTCTTTCTTTATATATAATTATAGCTAATAGACCTTGTTTGATTATCAGGTTGATTGATCTGTTTAATTAAGCAAACAACAATTAGGAGGTTTTACCAATGGCAAAAATTACTGCAGCTCAAGTTAAAGAGTTACGTGAAAAAACTAGTGTCGGTATGATGGACGCTAAAAAAGCCTTAGTCGCTGCTGATGGCGATATGGAAAAAGCAATCGATGTATTACGCGAAAAAGGTGTAGCTAAAGCTGCTAAGAAGAACGACCGTGTCGCTGCTGAAGGTTTAGCACAAATCGCAATTAACGGTAATACTGCTGCTGTTGTTGAAGTTAACTCAGAAACAGACTTCGTTTCATCAAACGATAAGTTCCAAGATTTAGTTAGCGTTATTGCTAAAGCAATCGTTGACAACAAACCTGCTGATGTTGATGCAGCCTTGGCTTTATCAGTTGATGGCGAAACATTACAAGAAAAGATTACAGCTTTAACTGCTGTTATCGGTGAAAAGTTGACTTTACGTCGTTTCAAATTGATTGAAAAGACTGACGATCAAGTCTTTGGCTCATACTTGCATAATGGTGGCGCTATTGCTGCTGTTGTTTTACTTGATGGTACTGATGAAGCAGCTGCTCGCGACGTTGCAATGCACGTTGCTGCAATTAATCCTAAGTACGTATCTCGTAATGATGTTCCTAAGTCAGTACTTGATCACGAAACAGAAGTTTTAACTGAAGAAACTAAGAACGAAGGCAAGCCTGAAAACATCATTCCTAAGATCGTTGAAGGCCGTTTGAACAAGTTCTTATCTGAAATCAGCTTGGCTGATCAAGAATTCGTTAAGGATCCTGATCAAACTGTTGCTCAATTTGTTGAAAGCAAAGGCGGCAAATTAGTTGATTTTGCTCGTTTCGAAGTCGGCGAAGGTATCGAAAAACAAGAAGATAACTTTGTTGAAGAAGTTATGAGTCAAATTAAGGACTAATCAACTTAATTAAAAGGGTCATTTTTGGCCCTTTTTTTGTGCCCTGAAATCGTTAAATGATTGATTTCGCAAGAAAAATACGTTAATTTTGACCAAAATACGTTGGTGAAAATCAAACATATGGTAGAATGATACTTAGCAAACAACGGAGGAACGATTATGACAAACGTAAAATATCATCGAGTAGTACTTAAATTAAGTGGTGAGGCCTTAGCAGGTGAAACTAGTTTTGGTATTCATCCACCAGTAATTAAAGAAATTGCAGCACAAATTAAGCAGGTTCATGATTTAGGTGTACAAATTGGTGTTGTTGTCGGTGGCGGCAATATCTGGCGTGGTGAAACAGGCGCTGAATTAGGGATGGACCGTGCACAAGCTGATTCAATGGGAATGTTAGCAACCATTATGAATGGCTTGGCTTTGCAAGATGGCTTGGAACATTTAGGTGTTGAAGTGCGTGTTCAAACATCAATTGATATGCGCCAAGTTGCTGAACCATACATTCGTCGTCGCGCTATTCACCATATGGAAAAAGGCCGCGTCGTTATTTTTGCTGGTGGTACTGGTAATCCATACTTCTCAACAGATTCAGCTGCTGCTTTACGTGCTGCTGAAATTGGTGCTGATGTTATTTTGATGGCTAAGAATAACGTTGATGGTGTCTATAATGCTGATCCTAATAAGGATCCTAATGCTAAGAAGTTTGATGAATTAACACAATTAGACATCTTAAACAAGGGCTTAAAAGTAATGGATTCAACTGCAAGCAGTCTTTCAATGGATAATGATATTCCGTTTGTTGTCTTCAATATGGCCGAGAATGGTAACATTAAACGTGTCGTTGAAGGCGAAAAAATTGGTACAACCATCAGTGGAGGTAAAGAATAATGGCAACTAACGAAATTATTGCTAAAGCACAAGAAAACATGGTTAAGTCACAAGAAGTTTTAAAACGTGATTTAGCTGATATTCGTGCTGGCCGAGCTAATGCTAGTTTACTCAATCGAATTATGGTTGATTATTATGGTGCACCAACACCGTTGACCCAAATGGCAGCAGTAAGTGTGCCCGAACCACGGGTACTTTTAATTAAGCCTTATGATAAGACATCACTTAATGATATCGAGCACGCCATTTTAGCTTCTGATTTAGGCTTGAATCCTGCTAATGACGGTGAAGTTGTGCGCTTGGTGATTCCACAATTAACAGGTGAACGTCGTCAGGAATTAGCTAAAGAAGTTGGTAAAGATGCTGAAGGTGCTAAGATTGCGATTCGTAATGTTCGCCGTGACGCCCTAGATGCAATCCGTAAACAACAAAAAAATGCTGATATCTCTGAAGATGAAATGCATGACTTAGAAAGTCAATTGCAAAAGGTGACTGACCAAGCCATTAAAGAAGTCGATGCAATTGCTAAGAATAAGGAAGCAGAAATTACTGAAGGGTAGATGGCGTTGATTTGACAGAAGCAGAACGTAAAATTCCGCAGCATGTTGCGATTATCATGGATGGTAATGGCCGTTGGGCTAAAGCACACCATCGTCCCCGAGCATTTGGTCATAAGGCAGGCATGAATAATGTCAAAACAATTACAAAAGTAGCAAGCAAACTAGGGGTCAAGGTTTTGACCCTTTATGCTTTTTCAACTGAAAATTGGCGTCGGCCAACAGATGAAGTGAACTACTTAATGCAATTGCCGATTGATTTCTTTAATACCTTCATTCCCGAATTAATGGCACAAAATGTCAAAGTTAATGTTATGGGCTTTTTAGATCAACTTCCTGAAAAGACCTTGGCTGTTACGAAAAAGGCAATGGCAGAAACCGCCAATAATACAGGCATGATTCTTAATTTTGCCTTGAATTATGGTTCTCGTGCAGAAATCACGTCTGCCGTGCAAAGCATTGCGACTGATGTGGCTGCCGGGAAACTAGCAACGAATCAAATTACAGATGACCTTATTTCTGCTCGCTTAATGACCGCGTCATTAGGAGAATTTGCTGATCCAGATTTATTAATTCGAACAAGTGGAGAATTGCGCCTTTCGAACTTCTTGTTATGGCAACTTGCTTATAGTGAGTTCTTTTTTACAGATGTTCACTGGCCAGACTTTTCTGAAAAAGAATTTGATCAAGCAATTGATTCATATAACCACCGCGATCGTCGTTTTGGTGGCTTAAAATAATAGTTAGGAAGCTGAGGATTAATTTATGAGACAACGTGTTATTACGGCTGTTGTCGCCTTACTGATTTTTATTCCCATTATTTTACTTGGTGGTATTTGGATCGATATCGCGGCAATCGCCCTTGCTTTAGTAGGACTTTCAGAAATGTTTATCATGCGCAAACGGATTATTGTTTCGCCTGATTTCTTTATTTCTTGTTTAGGTATTACAGCGTTAGTTTTACCAGATGGTTTTTTTAAGAATTTACCTTCATATTTGACGCGCTTTGATATTTTTGCGATTACCGTCGCTTTGTTATTACTGGTTACGGTAACTTCTAAAAACAAAACCAACATTGATGATATCGGCATCAATACCTTGGCTATGGTTTATATTGGTAATGGTTTTCATTCTTTGATTACTGTTCGTGGTACTCAAGATGGTTTAGCTTTACTAGGTTACATCTTGGTTGTAATTTGGGCAACGGATATTGGTGCTTATCAATTTGGTCGTTCTTTTGGTAAACATAAGTTATGGCCAGTGATTAGCCCTAACAAGACCTGGGAAGGTAGTATTGGTGGTACTTTAAGTGCGTTAGTATGTGCTGCTATTTATTTACATTTCTTCCCAGTTGGCTATGCTCATTTCACTTACATGATTTTAATTACTTTGGTCTTTTCAATTAGTGGCCAACTTGGTGATTTGGTAGAATCAGCTTACAAGCGTTATTATGGTGTTAAAGATTCTGGTAAGATCTTGCCAGGCCATGGTGGCATTTTAGATCGTTTCGACAGTCTATTATTTGTTCTACCAATGTTACATTGGTTCGGCTTACTGTAATTAAGGAGAAACCATTTGAAAGCAGTTATTTCTTTTCTAATTATTTTCAGTATCTTAGTTGTGATTCATGAATATGGTCATTTTATGATGGCACGTAAGTCAGGGATTCTTGTTCGTGAGTTTGCCATTGGTTTTGGACCTAAGATGGTCAGCTGGCGGCGTAATCATACAACATTTACCATTCGGTGGTTGCCTATCGGTGGTTATGTTCGCATGGCCGGTGCAGGTGATGATGATTCTACAATTGAGCCGGGTACAATGGGAACTTTACAGGTCAATGATGCCGGTGTTGTGACCAAAATAGATATTAGCGAGCATAATACAAGCTTATCGGGTATCCCAATTCAGATTGCCAAAGCAGATCTGATTGATAGTTTAATAATTAGTGGTAATGAAAATGCTGATCCTGATCAAGCACGCACGTTTAAGGTTGATCACGATGCACTGATTATTGAAACAGATGGCACCGAAGTTCAAATTGCACCACGTGATGTTCAATTTCAATCAGTTTCAGTTGTTAAACGAATTTTAACTAACTTTGCCGGACCATTTAATAATTTCTTGTTGGCCATTGTTGGTTTTATGATTGTGGCCTTTTTACAAGGCGGGGTTTTATCAACTCACAATGTCATTGGCACTGTTCAGCCTAATTCAGTTGCAGCGCAAGCTGGTCTTAAAGCAAATGATCAAATTACACAAGTTGAACATCAAAAGACGAGTAACTGGACTGAATTAGTAACCGCGTTACAATCAAGATATGGTCAAAAAACAACCTTAGCTGTTAAACGTGGTGATAACAACTTAACCGTTGAATTAACACCAAAGACTGTTAAGGTTGATGGCAAAAAATATGGTCAAATTGGGATTACTAATCAAGTTGATCGTAGCTTATTAGGTAAAATCAAATATGGTTTCATAACAACTTGGTCAACTGGTCAACAGATCTTAAAAGTGTTAGGATCATTTTTCACTGGTGGTTTTAGTTTAAATAAACTATCTGGTCCAGTAGGAATTTACACGAGTACCTCACAAGTCGTTGATGCTGGCTTTACCAATATTGTTTGGTTCTTGGCTATGCTGTCAGTTAACTTAGGTCTGGTTAACTTAGTGCCAATTCCTGGACTTGATGGTGGAAAAATTTTGTTGAACTTAATTGAATTAATTCGCCGCAAACCGATCCCTGCTGAAAAAGAGGGAATGATTACTTTGATTGGCGCTGGATTTTTACTTTTGCTATTTATCGCGGTGACATGGAACGATATCGCTCGTTACTTTTTTAAGTAAGTTCACTTTTGGAGGAGTTAGTTAAATGAAACAATCACGTATGTTTATTCCGACATTAAAGGAAACACCCGCTGATGCAGAAGCTCGCAGTCACCAATTAATGTTGCGCGCGGGTTATATTCGTCAAACGTCAGCAGGTATTTATTCATACTTGCCATTAGCAGTACGCGTTTTACAAAAAATTGAAACAATTATTCGTCAAGAGATGGATCAAATTGGTGCAGTTGAAGTGTCACTACCTGAAGTGATTCCAGCAGATTTATGGCACGAAACAGGTCGTTATTTAACTTATGGCGATAACCTGTTCAAGTTAAAAGACCGCCATGATCGCGATTTTGTCTTAGGACCAACACATGAAGAAACGGTTACTGACTTAGTCCGCCATGAATTGAATTCTTATAAGAAATTACCGGTTACGCTTTATCAAATCAAGACGAAGTTTCGTGATGAAGATCGTCCTCGTTACGGTTTATTACGTGGTCGTGAGTTTTTGATGAAAGATGGCTATTCTTTCTCAGCTGATGAAGCTCAATTGGATGATATCTTCCATGATATGGAAACGGCTTATCGTAATATTTTTGACGCGCTAAACCTTGATTACCGGACAATTGTTGGTGATGCCGGTGCAATGGGTGGTAACGACTCTCGTGAATTCTCTGCTGTTGCTGAAATTGGTGAAGATACAATTGCTTACACAGATAGCAATGATTATGCAGCTAATTTGGAAATGGCTAAAAATATTGATCATTATATTCCAATTCAAGAAGACATGGCTGAATTAAAGAAAATTGCCACACCAAATGTTGGTTCGATTGATTCAGTGACAGACTTCTTAAAAGTAGAGCCACAGAAATTAATTAAGAGTGTCTTGTTCATGGCTGATGAACAACCTGTTCTTGTTTTAATTCGTGGTGATTATGAGATTAATGAAGTTAAGTTGACGAACTTCTTACATGCTGACTTCTTGGAATTAGCTAGTGATGAACAAGTTAAAGCATTGTTCAATGCACCTGTTGGTTCGATTGGCCCTGTCGGTGCCCCAGAAGATTTACGCATTGTGGCTGATGAAACAGTTAAAAAGATTATCAACGGTGTCACTGGCGCTAACGAAGAAGAATATCATTTCCTTAACGTTAACTTTGATCGTGACTTTAACGTTGCTGAGGAAGATATTACTGATTTACGGACAGTTCGTGAAGGTGATATTGCACCAGACGGTAAGAGCAAATTGAAGTTTACTCGTGGTATTGAAATTGCTCACATCTTTAAGTTAGGAACTCGCTATACTAAGGTTATGGGGGCTAATTTCTTAGACGATAACGGTCGTGAGCAACCATTAATCATGGGTTGCTACGGAATTGGTGTTTCACGTTTGCTGTCTGCAATTGTTGAACAACATTCTGACGATCATGGCATTATTTGGCCACGTTCAATTACACCATTTGATGTCCACATTGTGCCAATTAATCTTAAGAACGAAGATCAAGCACGAGTTACTGCAGAAGTTGAAGCGTTAATTGGTCAAACCGGCTTAACTTATTTAACTGATGATCGTAATGAACGCGCTGGTGTTAAATTTGCAGATTCAGATTTAATTGGCTTACCAGTTCGTGTTACAATTGGTAAGAAAGCAGCCGAAGATATTGTCGAAGTACAATTACGCGCAACTGGTGAAAAACTTGAGGTTAAGAAAGACGAATTAGTTAACGTTTTACCAATTTTGCTTTCAAAGACAACCGATTAATTAAATTTTTTCGTTGATACTTTTCAACGAGTTATCAAATCCGAATGATTTTTTTGATCATTCGGATTTTAATATTTAATCAATATGATGAGTAATAGGGATTCAATTAAAGAGGGATTTTTTTGGCAGAAGAAAATTTATTAGAGAAGTTATTAGAACAAATTCAATGGCCAGAAAGCCAACAAGAATATTTCCAAGATGCTGAATTAACAGAATTAGTCGTTCATCAAGTCTCCCAAAGTTGGACTTTTAGAATTAAAATTGCAAAAATCTTGCCATTTGCTGTCTTTAATCAGTTTTTACAGCAATTAACTCAAGCTTTTGCAGGGATCGCTAAGGTTAATCTGGATCTAACGACGATTAATTCTGAGTTTAACGCGATTGATTTACAAACTTATTGGCAGTTTGTTGTTCAAGACACGGGGATTAAATCACCAATGATTGCTGAAGTTTGTGCCAATCAAACGCCAGAATTAAAGGATAACTTAATCTTCTTAAGTGTTGATAATGAAATCGTTAAGAGTTTCATGGTTAAACAAGCAATTGGACCGATTGAAGAAGCTTATCAACGCGCCGGTTTTCCTAAGTTAAGTTTTCGAATTACAGTTGATGAATCTCAAGTGCAAGAGAAGATCAAAGACTTAAAAGCTCACCAGGCTCAACATGAACAAGAATTTGCCCAGCAAGCCGCTAAACAGCAAGAACAAAAGCAAAAAGCACAGGCGGCAAAAAGTGCTGAGGTGGTTTCAGATGGTCCCATTACCATTGGTGGTCAGCTTAAGCCTAAGACTGATTTGATTACCTTAGATAAGATTGAACAAGAAGAACGTTCTGTTTATGTTCAGGGTTATGTTTTTGACACTGAAGTAAAGACGTTTAATTCTGGTCGTTCTTTGTTAACTTTGAAGATTACCGATTATACCTCTTCAATTATTGTGAAACGCTTCTCACGCAAAAATGGTGAAGACACACCATTATTTGAACAATTCCACAAAGGAATGTGGGTCAGAGTTCAAGGTAGTGTTCAAAATGATACGTTCACTCATGAATTAACGTTAAACGCCAATGAAGTTGAAGAATTCAGTCATCCAGAACCACAAGATAGTTACCAAGGTGAACAAAAACGGGTCGAGTTACATCTACACACGAACATGAGCCAGATGGACGCGACTAATTCAATTGGTGATTTTGCTAAGCGCGCTAAAGCTTGGGGAATGACGGCATTAGCGTTGACAGACCACGTTGGTGCTCAATCTTTTCCAGATGCCAATGCTGCCAGCCAAAAATTTGGTATGAAATTGATTTATGGTGTAGAAGTTAATCTAGTCGATGATGGTAATCAAGTGGCATACAACTTACGCGACGAGAACGCTGAAGATGCTGAATATGTTATTTTTGACGTGGAAACCACAGGATTGTCGGCCGTTTATGACACAATTATCGAGTTAGGTGCCGTTAAGATGAAAGACGGCCAAGTGATTGGTCGCTTTGACGAATTCATTAATCCTGGTCATCCATTATCAGCAACTACGATTAATTTAACCAATATTACGGATGAAATGGTCCAATCCGGCGGTTCAGAAACCGAAATTATTAATCAGTTCATGGATTTTGCAGGTAATGCTAATATTGTTGGTCATAACGTCACATTTGACATTGGCTTTTTAAATGCGGCTTTGGGTAGAATCGGTCATGCAGCTATTCATACACCAGTGATTGATACTTTGGAAATGTCACGGCTGTTACATCCGGAAAACACCAACCATAAGCTAGACACTTTAGCGAAACGTTACAATATCGTTTTGGAACACCACCATCGTGCCGATGCCGATGCCGAAGCAACGGGCTTGTTGTATTATGCATTGCTAAAAGAATTTAATGAACGCTTTGGGATTACCAATATTTCAGAATTAAATGATCATGTCGGTGGCGGTAATGCCTATCGTTTATCACGGCCGCATCACGCGATTTTATTGGCAGAAACTCAAGCAGGATTAAAAAACCTCTTTAAAATCATTTCTGGTTCAATGGTTAATTACTTTTATCGGTTTGCTCGAGTGCCACGTTCGCTTTTGAATCAATATCGCGAAGGTATTTTAGTTGGTTCAGCTTGTTCGTCTGGTGAAGTTTTCACAGCAATGATGCAAAAGGGTTATGAAGAGGCACGGCAAAAAGCGCAATATTATGATTATCTAGAAGTTATGCCTAAAGCAATCTATCAACCGTTAATTCAACGTGAGCTGATTAACGATGATCGTGCTTTAGAAGATATTATTGAAAATATCGTGAAGTTAGGTGAGGATCTGCATAAACCAGTGGTGGCCACAGGGGATGTGCATTATCTAGATCCTCATGATGCCATTTACCGTGAAATTTTAATTCGTGCAGATAAGGGTAATCCGTTAAACCGGCAAATTTTACCTGATGCTCATTTTCGTTCTACTGGTGAGATGTTAGAAGATTTCGCCTTTTTAGGTGAAGACAAAGCCCGTGAAATTGTGATTATCAATACGAATAAAATTGCTGATCTGATTGATGATGGTATTACGCCAGTTAAGGACAAGCTCTATACACCTAAGATGCCAGGTGCTGAAGAAGAAATTCGTTCGCTGGCGATGAACAAGGCTTACGAGCTTTATGGTAATCCGTTACCCAAGATCGTTGATGAACGCTTGCAAAAAGAATTAAAGTCAGTTATTGGTAATGGCTTCTCGGTAATTTATTTAATTGCGCAAAAATTAGTGTTTAAGAGTAATAAAGACGGTTACTTAGTTGGTTCTCGTGGTTCCGTTGGGTCAAGTTTAGTTGCGACAATGACAGGTATCACCGAAGTTAATCCGTTACCACCACACTATCGTTGTCCAGAATGTCAATACAGCGAATTTTATACTAAAGGCGAATACGGTTCTGGTTTTGATTTGCCGGATAAGAATTGCCCTAATTGTGGCGCTACTTTAGTTAAAGACGGCCATGATATTCCTTTCGAAACTTTCTTAGGGTTTAAAGGCGACAAGGTTCCCGATATTGATTTGAACTTCTCTGGGGATTACCAACCTATTGCCCATAACTACACCAAAGTTTTATTCGGGGAACAATATGTTTTTCGGGCCGGGACAATTGGCACGGTTGCCGATCGAACCGCATATGGTTATGTAATGCATTATGAAGAGGTTAATAATCAGCAATTGCGGGGGGCAGAAGTTGATCGTTTGGCTGCTGGTGCTACTGGGGTCAAACGAACAACTGGTCAACATCCGGCTGGCATTATCGTTGTACCTAACTATATGGATATTTATGATTTTACGCCCATTCAATATCCAGCTGATAAAACCGATGCAGCTTGGAAGACAACACACTTTGATTTCCATTCCATTCACGATAATATTTTAAAAATTGATATTCTGGGCCATGATGATCCCACGATGATCCGGATGTTGCAAGATTTGTCTGGAATTGATCCAGTAACCATTCCCACTGATGATCCTGGCGTGATGGCCTTGTTCTCAGGAACAGATTCTTTAGGTGTAACACCTGAGCAGATTCATTCTAAGACTGGGACGTTAGGCGTACCGGAATTCGGGACGGCTTTTGTACGAGGAATGCTTGAAGAGACCCATCCTTCAACCTTCTCTGAATTGTTACAGATTTCTGGTTTATCCCATGGTACTGATGTTTGGTTAGGCAATGCTGAAGAATTAATTAATCAAGGTGTCGTTACCTTGAAGGATGTTATTGGTTGTCGTGATAATATCATGATGGATTTAATTCATTGGGGTGTTGATTCACAGTTAAGTTTCCAAATTATGGAAAGTGTCCGTAAGGGTAAAGGTATTCGCGATGAATGGCAGGAAGTCTTACGCAACAACGAGCACGTACCTGACTGGTATATTGATTCTTGCTTAAAGATTAAATATATGTTCCCGAAGGCTCATGCGACTGCCTATATCTTAATGGCCTTGCGTATTGCCTACTTCAAAGTTTATTTCCCAATTATTTACTACACTGCTTATTTCAGTGTTCGCGCAGATGATTTTGATTTAGTTGCCATGTCACATGGTAAAGAAGCAGTCAAAGCGCGGATGAAAGCTTTAACCGAGGAAATTAACGAAAAAGGTAAGGGCCGTGCAGTTAAACAAGCTAATTTATTAACGGTGATGGAATTAGCTAACGAGTGTTTAGAGCGAGGAATTGAAATTAAGATGGTTGATATTGAAAAATCCGATTCCGATAATTTTCAGATTTTAGATGATCATACTATTTTAGCGCCATTCAATGCTATTCCAGGTCTAGGTGCTAACGTTGCCAAACAAATTGTCGCTGCGCGTGCTGAACGACCATTCTTATCTAAAGAAGATTTAGCAACTCGCGGGAAAGTTTCAAAAACCATTATTGATTACATGACCACTAATGGTGTTTTAGATGATTTGCCGGATGAAAATCAATTATCACTCTTTTAATTGACAACATTGGGTCCAAATGGGCCTTGACTTGGCAAAAATCAGTAAAGATGCTATAATGGCAATAAGAATTGGTTCGAGTGAGCAGAAATGCTCACTCTTTTTATTGGCCGATTTACTGAAAGGAGGTTTGGTTTTGAGTTCAGTCATTGAAACCGTTCGAGATCTGGTTATGCCGATTCTCAATACTAACCATTTTCAACTAGTCGATTTAGAATATGTTAAAGAAGGACAAAGTTGGTTCCTCCGTGTTTATATTGATAAACCCGGTGGTATTAACATTGAAGAATGCGCATTAGTCAGTGATTTGTTAGGCGAACAGTTGGATCAAGCTGATCCTGACCCGATTCCACAAGCTTACGTGTTGGAAGTTTCCTCGCCAGGTGCAGAGCGGCCCTTAAAAAATGAAGCGGATTATCAAGCTGCAATGGATCAATACATTCACGTTTCACTTTATGCGGCAATTGCTAAGAAGAAATTCTACGAAGGTTTTTTACGTCAACTTTCTGCTGAAGAATTAACCTTAGATTATAAAGACAAAGGTCGCCCAAAACAAATTACAATTCCACGCAAGAATATTGCCAAAGCGCGATTAGCGATTGAATTTTAGGATTGAGAAGGGAACACATCATGAATGAGGAAATGTTAGGTGCGCTCGATGCACTGGAAAAGGAAAAAGGCATCAAAAAAGAAGTTGTGGTCGATGCCATTCAAGCAGCGTTAGTTTCTGCTTATAAGCGTAATTATAATCAGGCTCAAAACGTTGAAGTTGAATTCGATCAAAAATCTGGCAACATTCATGTTTATGCCATTAAGAAAGTCGTCGAAGACGTGGTCGATTCACGCTTAGAGGTTAGTTTAAAAGAAGCCTTAGTGAAAAACCGGGCCTATGAAGTTGGCGATGATTTTAAAGTTGAAGTCACACCAAGTAACTTTGGTCGTATTTCTGCACAAACAGCTAAACAAGTGATTATGCAACGTTTACGCGAAGCAGAACGCTCACAAGTTTATAATGAATACACTCAATATGAACACGAGATCATCCAAGGTACGGTCTTACGTCGTGACAACAAATATATCTATGTTGATTTAGGTGATATTGAAGCTGTTATGAGTCGTCAAGATCAAATTCCTGATGAAGATTATCAAACTCATGATCGTATTAAAGTTTTTGTTAGCAAAGTTGAAAATACTACTAAGGGACCTCAAGTTTTTGTTTCACGGACCAATCCGGAATTAGTGAAACGATTATTTGAACAAGAAATCCCTGAAGTCTACGATGGTACAGTTGAGATTGTCTCAATTGCTCGTGAAGCAGGCGATCGTTCTAAAGTAGCTGTTCGTTCAACCAACCCTAACGTCGATCCTGTTGGTACCTGTGTTGGTCCTAAGGGTCAACGTGTTCAAGCGATTGTTAATGAATTAAATGGCGAAAATATGGATATTGTTAAATGGGAAGAAGATCCAGCGGATTATATTGCCAATGCATTAAATCCGGCCCAAGTGATTGCCGTTCAATTCGATGAAGAACAACGCGAATGCATGGTCATTGTTCCTGATTACCAATTATCATTAGCTATTGGTAAACGTGGTCAAAACGCGCGCTTAGCTGCTAAGTTAACAGGCTTTAAGATTGATATTAAGCCTGAATCAGAAGTTGAATTCGTTGATGACGATGATAATGATGTTGAAGTAACTGAAGAAAATGTTACTTCAGTTGAAGATACTTCAGCAACAACAGATCCTGAAGAATAACATTCACAGGTGATGAGAAGATGAAAAAAAGAAAAGTTCCTATGCGACGAGATGTTTTGACAGGCGAAATGTTGCCCAAAAAATCTTTAGTCCGCATTGTCCGTGATCAAACCGGTGCTATTAGTATTGATCCTTCTGGTAAGAAGTCAGGTCGCGGTGCGTATGTTTCTCTTGATCCAGAAGCTGTCAAAGCAGCGAAGGAGCAGAAAACAATCGATCGTGCTTTTGATCAAACCGTTGCACCTGAATTTTATGATGAGTTGTTTGCTTATGTTGATCACCAAAAAGCTCGTCAAGAATTATTTGGTTCTCAACAATGACCATTCAGCCAGCTCAAGAAAAGAAAATTCTGGGATTATTAGGACTAGCTCAACGTGCACGTCAGTTAACGACTGGTGAAGAATTAGTCGTAGCTGGTTTAAGTAAGAAGCAAATTGCGTTAGTTTTTTTAGCTAGTGATACCGGTGTTAATACCCAAAAGAAAATTAAAGATAAAGCAAATTTTAATCATATTCCCGTGGTTGAAATTTTCACGACCCAACAATTAACTCAAGCAATTGGACAACCGCGTAAAGTCATTGGTGTCAATGATCCAGGTTTTGCCAAAGGTATGGTGAGTTTAATGAGATAAATAATTAAGGAGTGTGAAATATGGGGAAAAAGCGAGTATACGAATTAGCCAAAGAACTGAACATTCCTAGCAAAGACGTACTTAGTAAAGCAAAGGAAGCTGGCTATGATATTAAGAATCATATGTCAACTTTAGATGATACACAGGTGGCTCATTTAAAGAGTCAATTAAAGAGTACAGGTGCTAAGCCAGCTGCAACACAAGTAACTGCTAAACCTGCAACTAAACCTGCCGCTAAGTCGACAGCTAGCTCAAAAGAAGTTAAGACTGCTAAACCAGTTGAACATAATGTTCAGTCTGCTAAATCGTCACAGTCAAATCATGCGACGCCCAAGTCAGCCGCACAAGCTGATGCCAACCATAAATCCCAGCAAGGCGGCAAAACTAAGATTAAAATCACGTCGATTCGCCGACCAGCAAATACGCAAACAAGCAGTTCACGACCAAGCCACAATAACCAAGGCCAACAACGTGAACAACACGCTGGTCAAAATGCTAATCAACATCGTGCAAATGATCGTCGCAATAATAACAACAGCCAAAACCAACGTAACAACAATCAACAACGAAACAACCAACCAGCCCGTGGTCAAAACAATAACCAACGCAATAACAACACACAATCACGGCCAGCGGCAGCATCACGTCCGGTAAATGCTGGTTTAAGACATTTACAACAATACAAAGAACAAGCTGCTCAAACGCAAGCTGATATTAAACAGCAACGTGAAAACGAACGTAAACGTCGTAATGAGAAACGTCGCCAAGAGCAAAAAGCTGCTGCAGCAAAGAAACCAGCAACTAATGCTAATACAGCAGCTAAACCTGCTGCTAAGCCAACGCGTCCTGCGACAAGTCAACCTGTAGCACCAATTCCAACGCCACAAGCAACGGATTCACGGAAGACTAATAATCGTTCTAACAATAATAACCCACGTCGTGATCGTTCCGCAGGTCCATCACAAACACCATTCAATCCTAATAACCGTAAGAAGAACAAGCGTAAGCAACGCGCACAACAACGTCATCAGGTTAAAAAGGAAATGCCACAACGTAAGGATCGACCATTACCAGAAACATTGGTTTATTCTGAAGGCATGAATGCGCAAGACTTGGGTAAATTATTACACCGCGAACCAGCTGAAATTGTTAAGAAGTTGTTCATGCTTGGTGTTATGGTTAACCAAAACCAATCATTAGATAAAGACACCATTGAATTAATTGCAACTGATTACGGCATCAATGCTGAACAGAAGATCGAAGAAGATATTTCTGATATCGATACTATTTTCAATGAAGAAGTTGAAAATACAGATCATTTGGAAAGTCGCCCACCAGTTGTCACAATCATGGGTCACGTTGACCACGGTAAGACAACCTTACTTGATCGTTTACGTCATACTCATGTTACGCAAGGTGAAGCTGGCGGTATTACTCAGCATATTGGTGCTTATCAAGTTAAGCTCAATGGCCGGGTTATTACCTTCTTAGATACACCAGGACATGCTGCCTTTACTAATATGCGTGCTCGTGGTGCTGATGTGACAGATATCATCGTCTTAGTTGTTGCAGCTGACGATGGTGTGATGCCACAGACAATCGAAGCTATTAACCATGCTAAGGCAGCCCATGCCCCAATTATTGTGGCAGTTAACAAGATTGATAAGCCAGGCGCTAACCCTAACCATGTTATGGAACAATTAACTGAATATGAGTTAATTCCTGAATCATGGGGTGGCGATACTATTTTTGTTGAAATTTCAGCTAAAATGGGAACTAACATTGATGAATTATTGGAAATGATCTTACTTGAAGCTGATGTGCTTGAATTAAAGGCTAACCCTGATCAAAAAGGTGTTGGTACGGTTATTGAAGCACGTTTGGATAAAGGTAAGGGTCCAGTGGCATCATTATTAGTACAACAAGGTACTTTACATGTTGGTGATCCAATCGTTGTTGGTAATACCTTTGGCCGTGTCCGGGTTATGACCAATGATCGTGGTCGTCGTGTTAAAGAGGCCTTTCCATCTGAACCAGTTGAAATTACTGGTTTGAATGATGTTCCCGATGCAGCTGATCACTTTGCTACTTTTGATGATGAAAAGACAGCACGCGCTGCTGGTGAAGAACGTGCTAAACGGGCTCAACTTGCAGAACGCAATAAGTCTAACCGTGTGACTTTAGATAACCTCTTTGAGACAATGAAGCAAGGTGAACTTAAAGAAGTTGATGTTATTATCAAGGCCGACGTTCAGGGTTCTGCTGAAGCATTAGCTGGTAGTATGCAGAAGATTGATGTTGAAGGTGTTCGTGTTAATATTATTCACTCTGCAGTTGGCGCAATCAACGAAAGTGATGTGACATTAGCATCTGCAAGTAATGCCATCATCATTGGCTTTAACGTACGTCCAACACCACAAGCTAAGGCACAAGCTGAAAGTGAAGATGTTGATATTCGTCTACACAATGTCATTTATCGTGCAATTGAAGAAATTGAATCAGCAATGAAAGGTATGTTGGAACCAACATATCAAGAAAAAGTTACGGGTGATTTAGTTGTTCGTGAACTTTATAAAGTTTCTAAATTAGGAACAATTGCTGGTTGTATGGTCAATAGTGGCTTTATCCAACGCGATTCAGGTGTTCGTTTAATTCGTGATGGTATTGTCATTTATGAAGGCAAACTTTCTTCCTTGAAACGATTCAAAGATGACGTTAAAGAAGTTCGTCAAGGCTTTGAATGTGGTTTAATGATTGAAAACTTCAACGACATTAAGGTTGACGATGAAATCGAAGCCTTTGTTATGGAAGAAGTTCCTGTTAAATAGTTGGAGGTGTTGAAATGAAACATCGTGTTGGTCGAGTTGAACAAGAAGTTCAACGTGAAGTTAATGACATCTTATTAAAAAGAGTGCGTGATCCTCGTGTTGAGGGGGTTACCATTACCGGTGTCGATTTAACTGGCGATTTACAACAAGCTACGATTTATTACAGCATTTTATCTAACAAGGCTAGTGATGTAAAAAAAGCACAAGCTGGCCTAGATAAAGCTAGCGGCCTTATACGTCGTGAACTTGCTGCTCGAATTAAGATTTATAAGATTCCTGAATTGGAATTTGTTCAAGATGAATCCGTTCGTTATGGCGAACGCATTGATGAATTGATTCGTCAAATGAACGCTAAAGATTAAAATAAAAAAGCTGCTGACAATTGTCAGCAGCTTTTTTTATGCTTGTAAATGATTCATGAGCAAACCTGATTAAGACAAAGGGACAACTTATGATATACTGATTAGGATTGAATTGGAGGATTATTAATGAACGGTGTCATTCCCTTATTTAAACCTAAAGGCGTTACCAGTGCAGGCTGTGTCTATCAATTACGCAAAATTTTACACGAACGACGAATTGGTCATACTGGTACGTTAGATCCTGATGTCGATGGTGTTTTGCCAATTTGTGTTGGTCAAGCGACTAAGCTTGTTGACCGCATTCAGGCTAGTGGCAAGATTTATCAAGGCGAAATTACCTTAGGGTTTGCAACAACAACGGAAGATTTGTCAGGTGAAGAAATTCAGCGGGTTGCCTTAAGCCAAGCGCCAACAGCACAGGTCATTGATGACTGCCTGGCCCAATTTGTTGGTGAAGTAACGCAGATTCCGCCGATGTTTTCTGCAGTTAAAGTCAATGGTAAGCGACTTTATGAATACGCCCGCGCTGGCGAAACAGTTGAACGTCCAAGCCGAAAAATTCAGGTTGATTACTTTAAACGGACTTCTGATCTTCATTACCATGAAGATAGTAAGACGGCAACTTTTACCTTTGAAGTTGGTTGTTCCAAGGGGACTTACGTGCGGACATTAGCAACAGATGTTGGTAAAAAATTGGCGATTCCAGCAGTTATGTCAGACCTGCGTCGGCTTAAAAGTGGCGGTATTCAACTTGACCAGACAGTTACTCTAGAAGAAGTAGCGGCAGCGGTTGACCAAAATCAGCTTAACCAAGTTTTACAACCAATTGAAACGGTTCTGGCACCCTTGCCTAATATTGAACTAACCTCACAACAATGGCAAAAAGTACAAAATGGTGGGGTTATTACCACTGATTTAACTGCGCCCGAAATCACCTTAACCTATCAAGATCATATTAAGGCAATTTATCGTTATCAAAAAAGTGCTTTAGGTAATTATGTACCGGAAACAATGTTACTGGCTAACGAATAGTTAGATCATTAAATGATGAGATGTTTGAAAGAAGGATTTATTTTTGGAAGTTATCTCACTAAATTATCCCTTAGATTTGAAAAAGATTAATACCCAACCTAAAGTACTGGCCTTAGGATTTTTTGATGGGGTTCACCTAGGTCATCAAGCGGTTATTAAGCAAGCTGTTGCCATTGGTCAGCAGCGTAATTTGCCGGTTGCAGTGATGACGTTTGATAAGTATCCGGGGATTGTTTTTCGCCAGATTAAAGATGATCAGTTTGATTATTTAACGACATTGTCCCGCAAGGAAACACTGTTACGCCAGTTAAATGTAGATATCATGTATGTCGTTAACTTCACGTCAACAGTTGGCCACTTAGCACCACAAGAATTTGTCGATGAGTATCTTGTTGATTTAGGCGCTAAGGTAGTGGTGGCTGGGTTTGATTATACCTATGGGCCTAAAGAGACGGCCAATATGTCGACTTTACCAAGTTATGCGCGGCAACGGTTTGAGATCATCACCATTCCAGAACAGCAGAAATATACCGAAAAAATATCTTCCAGTGCGATTCGCCAAGCCCTTGCTCAAGGTGATGTTGACCGCGCGAATGATCTGTTAGGTTATATTTATCAAACTGAGGGGATTGTGGTCCACGGTGAAGCGCGGGGGCGCACATTGGGTTACCCAACGGCTAATATTAAGACGACTGACGGTGAACGTTTACCAGCAATTGGTATTTATGCAACTGAAATTTGGATTCAAGGCCGTTGGTATCCATCCATGACCTCAGTTGGGCGCAACGTTACCTTTGGGGATCATCGTCCGGTGACAGTTGAAGTTAATATTTTTGATTTCCATCACGATATTTATGGTGAAAACATCAAGTTACGCTGGAATCATTGGCTTCGCGGTGAAGTTAAGTTCACTAGTGCTGAGGCGTTGGTTGAGCAATTAGCTAAGGATCAGCAAAATAGTTTGGCTTACTTCAATGAACACTAAGGGATTGTCTGTTAGGATCGATTTTTATTTAATTAAATAAAAATCGATTTTTTAATGACAATATTATCTAATTGAGCAGCAGTATACAGATAATATTGTTCAATGTTATGATATGAAGTTGAAGTTAGTCGTCATTATTTCTCACGTTAAAAAGAGCATTCCGTTAAGGAAAGAACTGGAGTTAACATGCAAGCTGTTCAAAAAAATATTGGTGCCATCTATATTCACATTCCGTTTTGTGAACATATTTGTTACTACTGTAATTTCAATAAAGTTTTTATTCAAGGGCAACCAGTCGATGATTATTTGACGGCATTATTAAAAGAAATAAAGCTGGCCTTACAACAATATCCTCAAACTAAAATTAAAACCATTTACATTGGTGGTGGCACCCCAACAGCGCTCTCTGCAGCTCAACTTGATTATTTATTAAGTGGCTTGCAAGAATTAGTACCAGTTGACCAAGTCGAAGAATTTACAGTGGAGGCCAACCCTAACGATTTGTTAAAGGGTGACAAATTACAAGTTTTAAAAGCGCATTTCGTTAATCGCTTGAGCATTGGCGTTCAGTCGTTTAATGATGACGTGCTTAAAAAAATTGGTCGAACTCATTCGGGAGTTGAAGCTGTTAAAGCAGTTGAAAATGCGCAACATGCTGGCTTTAATAATATCTCAATCGATTTAATTTATCGGCTACCTGGTCAAGATTTAGTTGATTTTGGTCACAGTCTTAAACAAGCTTTAGCCTTAGAAATCCCTCATTATGCGACTTATTCTTTAATTTTGGAACAAAAGACGGTCTTCTATAATTTAATGCGGCGCGGTAAATTAAAATTACCATCGCAGGATATGGAAGCAGATATGTATCAGTTAGCTATGGATGAATTTGCTAAGCATGGTGTTGAACAATATGAGATTAGTAACTTTGCCAAACCGGGTTTTCAATCACAACATAATCTAACTTATTGGCATAACGAAAATTATTTTGGTTTCGGTGCTGGGGCTTCAGGTTATCTTGGTAATCAACGTTATCAAAATTTTGGTCCAATCAAACAATATCTAGCACCATTAAGTCAGCAACAACTGCCAATTCTTGCTTCAGAAAACATTACCCGCCAGCAACAAATTGAAGAACAATTATTTTTAGGGTTACGATTAAACGCAGGTGTTTCTAAAGAAGTGTTCTTAAAGCGGTTCGGCGTTGACTTACTAACAGTTTATCCAGAAGTGATTCCTAAGTTGCTTCAACAAAACTTGTTAGCAGAAAATACTGATGCTTATTACTTAACTGAACGTGGACGCTTTGTTGGCAACGATGTTTTTGCAGAGTTTATGTTGGTCTAGAAGGCCAAGATAGATGTATTTAAAAGCATGGGGTAATCTCATGCTTTTTTGTGTGGAAACGTCGTAGTAACTAGTACTGTTACTTTACTGTTCTCCCGCAAAAGGTCGTGCGTGGAATGTGGTGGATGTCGCTTAAAGCGTCCCACTAGCGTATTTTACGGAGGTAAGAAGAATAGTAATCAAATAATTCAAGGCGCTATTATTTGACCACCTTGTTCTTGGGAATGAAGACACCCTAAGTCCGAGGTCTGAATTTGAGATTTTTAGCTAAAAAAGGTGGTGTTTCCTTGACTTTAAGCTAAACCATTGTTATATTTTATAGTGTTGTTAGCACTCATAGGTATTAAGTGCTAAAAAAGAGGTGATGATCATGCCAACTAAACGTCAGGCACTGATTTTAGCAGAGATTGTCCGACTATATAACGAAACTGGACAGCCAGTTGGTTCAAAGACTTTAATGAATCAATTGCCGATGCGAATCAGTTCTGCGACAATTCGTAATGAAATGGCCGCATTGGAAGAAACCGGGTTATTGATGAAGAATCATACCTCATCAGGCCGAGTTCCTTCAACAGCTGGTTATCGTTATTATTTGGATCACTTGTTACAACCAAGTACTGTCTCACCCCAAACATTTTCCACAATAGCTCAAGATTTTAATCACGAGTATCATGAAATCAATGATATTGTTAAACAGTCCGCTAATATTCTTTCTAATTTGACGAACTACACATCGATTTCTCTAGGTCCCGAATCGGCTGATGTGACGTTAACTGGTTTTCGCTTAATTCCGTTAGGCGATGATCAAGTCATTGCAATTTTAGCAACAAGTATAGGAACGGTTGAAAGCCGTGTCTATCATATTTCACAATCAGTTAGTTCAGAAGACTTAGAGCGAGCGGTGCGGATTATTAATGATCATCTTGTTGGGATGTCAATGACGAAAGTTAAACAGCAGCTTAAAAACGAGATTCCGCGTTTATTGACGCAATATTTACATTCGGCTGATGGTTTTGTTGATCTGTTCGGTGATGTTTTGCGTCATGCTGCTGCAGAGCATTTCTACATTAGTGGTCGTTCCAATCTTTTAAACTTCGTTCAACCAGATGACTTAGATCGCTTAAAGTCAATCTACCAGTTGCTGGATAAGGATTCAGTTTTACCATCCTTGCTCGATTTAGATAGTGAAGATCAAGCCGAAACCGAATCAGATAGTCCATTAGGACCTATCTCTGTTAGATTGGGTGATGAATTTGATAATTCGTTATTCAGTGATTATGGTTTGATTACAGCTAAATATAATGTCGGTCAACATGGTAGTGGTGTTATTGCGATCTTAGGTCCAACTAGTATGCCATATTCACAACTTATTGGCTTAATGCAGTTGTTTTCTGACGAACTCGTTAAAAAGATGTTTGAGTATTACAATAAGTTTCATGATGATAGTTAATTAAAGGAGTGAGGAACAACTTGGCTAAAGATAACGAAAAAGACTTCCCATCTGAAAAAGATCCGAAGTTTGCTGAAAAAGAAGCACAAGCAAAAGCAACGACTAAGGCAGCCCGGCCTGAAACTGAGTCAGCTAAAAAAATAGTTGATCAAGAAGAAAAGGCTGATCTGGATGAGTTATTAACAGATGATCCAGAAGCACAAATTGCTGCTTTACAAAAACAAGTTGCTGAATTACAACAAAAAAATAGTGAACTTGATGATAAGTTTTTACGTTCGCAAGCAGAAATTCAAAATATGCACACGCGTCATCAAAGAGAACGTGAGAATTTACAAAAGTACTCAGCTCAAAAATTAGCGACTGCTATTCTACCAGTTGTTGATAATCTAGAGCGTGCTTTAGCTGTTGACGCTGATACAGAACAAGCCCAACAGATTCATAAAGGTGTTGAAATGGTATTGGAGCACTTTAAGACAGCTTTAACTGATAATGGTATCAAGCCATTAGGTAAAGTTGGCGAAGTATTTGATCCTAACCAACATCAGGCTGTTCAAACCAGTTCAGCTGATGATGAGCATCCTGCTGATACGATCTCACAAGTTTTACAAAGAGGCTATCAATTAAAGGATCGTGTCATTAGACCAGCAATGGTTGTTGTAGCAAAATAATTGATTAATAAAAGAGGTAAAAAATATGTCTAAAGTTATCGGTATTGACTTAGGTACAACAAACTCTGCCGTTGCAGTACTTGAAGGCGGCAAACCAAAAATTATTGAAAATCCTGAAGGTAATCGTACTACACCATCTGTTGTTGCTTTTAAAGATGGCGAAATCCAAGTAGGTGAAGTGGCTAAACGCCAAGCAATTACTAACCCTGATACTGTTTCATCAATCAAACGTCACATTGGCGAAGCTGGTTATACAGTACATGCTGGTGGTAAAGATTACACACCTCAAGAAATTTCAGCTATGATCTTACAATACATCAAGAAGTTCTCTGAAGATTATCTTGGTGAAACTGTTTCTGATGCTGTTATTACTGTTCCCGCTTACTTTAACGATGCACAACGTCAAGCAACTAAAGATGCTGGTAAGATTGCCGGTTTAAATGTTTCTCGGATCATCAACGAACCAACTGCTAGTGCTTTAGCTTATGGTTTGGACAAGAGCGATGCTGATGAAAAAGTCCTTGTTTATGACCTCGGTGGTGGTACATTTGATGTTTCTATCCTTGAATTAGGCGACGGTGTTTTCCAAGTCTTGTCAACAAATGGTGATACACATTTAGGTGGCGATGACTTCGATAACAAGATTATCGATTGGTTGGTTGCGCAATTTAAAGATGCTAATGGCATTGATTTATCACAAGATAAGATGGCAATGCAACGTTTGAAAGACGCTGCTGAAAAGGCTAAGAAAGACTTGTCTGGTGTTTCTCAAACACAAATTAGCTTACCATTTATCTCTGCAGGTGCTAATGGTCCTTTACATTTGGAAGAAACATTAACTCGTGCTAAATTTGACCAATTAACAGCTGACTTAGTTGAACGGACTAAGATTCCAGTTGACAATGCATTACGTGATGCTGGCTTAACTAACGGTGATATTGACAAAGTTATCTTAAACGGTGGTTCAACTCGTATTCCTGCCGTTCAAGAAGCTGTTAAGAACTGGACTGGCAAAGACCCAGACCACTCAATTAACCCTGACGAAGCCGTTGCTATTGGTGCTGCTATCCAAGGTGGTGTTATCACTGGTGATGTTAAAGACGTTGTTTTACTTGACGTTACACCATTATCATTAGGTATTGAAACAATGGGTGGTGTCTTCACTAAGTTAATCGATCGTAACACAACGATTCCAACTAGCAAGTCACAAGTGTTCTCAACTGCTGCTGACAACCAACCAGCCGTTGATATCCATGTCTTACAAGGTGAACGGCCAATGGCTGCTGACGACAAGACATTGGGTCGTTTCCAATTAACTGACATCCCAGCTGCTCCTCGTGGCGTACCACAAATCCAAGTTACATTTGATATTGATAAGAACGGTATCGTTAATGTTTCTGCCAAAGATTTAGGCACACAAAAGGAACAAAAGATTACCATCAAGAGTTCATCAGGTCTTTCTGACGATGAAATTCAACGGATGCAACAAGAAGCCGAAGAACATGCTGAAGAAGATAAGAAGCGTAAAGAAGAAGTTGATTTGAAGAACGATGTTGATCAATTACTCTTCCAAACTGACAAGACTTTAGGTGAACTTAAGGGCAAAGTTTCTGACGAAGAAATCAAGAAGGCTGAAGACGCTAAAGAAGCTTTGAAGAAGGCTCAAGAAGCTAACGATCTTGAAGATATGAAAGCTAAACGCGATGACTTGAATAAGATTGTTCAAGATTTAACCGTTAAACTTTATCAACAAGCACAACAAGCTCAAGGCGATGCAACTGGTGATGCACAACCAAATTCTGATAGTCAAGAAAATGGTAAGAATGATGACAACACCGTTGATGGTGACTTTGAAGATCTTGACAAAGATAACAAATAATAGCTAAATAAATTATCTTGTAATTAAAAATGGGGTTGGTGATAAGTAATCTTGTCCCAACCGCATTTTTATTTTGTTGAGTAATCAATTTTCTGGTCTTTCAACAATTTTGCAAATTTAGTAGTTTATGCTATCCTTTTCTCAGGACATTATTCATTTCGGCAATAGCCGACAAGGAGGAACAACATGGCAGATAGGGACTATTATGACGTTCTTGGTGTCGGCAAAGATGCATCTGAGGCTGATATTAAGAAAGCCTATCGTAAACTTTCCAAAAAATACCATCCCGATATTAATAAGGCACCAGATGCTGAAGCCAAGTTTAAAGAAGTCAACGAAGCATATGAAACACTTTCTGATTCACAGAAACGAGCTTCATATGATCAATTTGGCAAAGCTGGTATGGACGGCGCTGGTGGCAATCCATTTGGCGGTGGCTACTCACAAGGTGGCGATTATGGCGGCTTTGGTGACTTCGGTGATATCTTTAGTCAATTCTTTGGTGGCGGTTCACGAACTGCTAATCCCAACGCACCTCGTCAAGGCGAAGACCTGCAATATCGCATGGACTTGAAGTTTGAAGAAGCGATTTTTGGTAAAGAAACCAAAATCACTTATTCACGTAATGCAACTTGTCATACTTGTGATGGCTCAGGTGCTAAACCTGGCACTAGCCCAGTAACTTGTCCTAAGTGTCAAGGAACTGGCTTCGTTGAAGTTGAACAACAATCACCACTTGGTCGCATTCGTTCACGTCAAGCTTGTGATCGTTGTGGTGGTAAGGGTAAGATTATTGAAAATCCTTGCGAAACTTGCCACGGTACTGGTAAAGAAAGACAATCTCATGAGATCAAAGTAACGGTTCCTGCTGGTGTTGAAGACGGTCAACAAATGCGTCTTGAAGGCCAAGGTGAGGCCGGTGAAAATGGTGGACCTTATGGTGATTTATACATTGTTTTCCGCGTGAAGCCAAGTGATAAGTATCAACGAGACGGTACTGAAATTTATATCACGATTCCAATTACTTTCCCACAAGCAACTTTAGGTGATGAAATTAAAGTTGACACCGTTCACGGTCCAGTTAGTTTGAAGATTCCTGCCGGAACGCAATCAGGAACTAAATTCCGTTTACGCGGCAAAGGGGCACCACATTTACGCAGTAAACAAATGGGTGATGAAACTGTAACAGTCAACGTTACAACACCAAAGCATTTAAATGATAAACAAAAAGAGGCATTAATGGAATTTGTCCGTGCTGGTGGCGACAAGATTGATCCTCAAAATAGTAATTTGTTTACCCGCTTAAAAGAAAAATTCAATAATTGAACTAAACGAAAGTAGTTTTGATTAAGGCAGTTCAGCTTTTGTCAGAGCTGCTTTTTTGATATACTGGTTATTGAGACTAAAAGGTTTGGTGTAAAGATGAATTTAGAAGAAATGAAAGCACGTCAAACACATATCCGCAATTTTTCAATTGTGGCCCATATTGATCATGGCAAATCGACAATTGCCGATCGTATTTTAGAGATGACAGATTCGGTTGCGCAGCGTGATATGCAAGCGCAGTTGTTAGATAATATGGATCTTGAACGTGAACGCGGAATTACAATCAAGCTAAATGCGGTCGAGTTACATTACAAGGCCAAAAATGGTGAAACTTATATTTTTCACTTGATTGATACGCCCGGACACGTCGATTTTTCATATGAGGTTTCCCGTTCGTTAGCTGCCTGTGAAGGAGCTATTTTAGTCGTTGACGCAGCTCAAGGTGTTGAAGCGCAGACCTTAGCTAATGTTTATTTAGCATTAGATAATGACCTCGAAATTTTACCGGTTATTAATAAGATTGATCTTCCTTCTGCTGATCCTGAGCGGGTTAAAGACGAAATCGAAGATATGATTGGAATTGATGCTCAGGACGCGGTTTTAACAAGCGCTAAAGTGGGTACTGGCATTCCAGAATTATTGGAACGAATTGTCAGCGATGTGCCAGCACCGGCCGGCGACTTAAATGCACCATTGAAGGCTTTAATCTTTGATTCTGTTTACGATAGTTATCGGGGCGTTGTTTTAAGTATTCGCGTTTTTGAAGGTGTTGTAAAACCTGGCGATCATATTAAAATGATGCGTCATGATAGTGAATATGAAGTCACTGAAGTTGGGGTCATGTCACCAAAAGCACTGCAACGTGACTATTTAATGGCTGGTGATGTTGGTTACTTAACTGCTTCAATTAAATCCGTTCAAGAAACAGATGTTGGTGATACTATCACTAGTGTGACTCATCCAACTGAAGAAGCTTTGCCTGGTTATCGTAAAATCACGCCAATGGTTTATTCTGGTATGTATCCAGTTGATAATGCCAAATATACAGATTTACGAGAAGCGTTAGAAAAGCTTCGACTTAATGATGCCGCTCTAGAATTTGAGCCAGAAACCTCGCAAGCATTAGGTTTTGGTTTCCGTTGTGGTTTCTTAGGACTATTGCATATGGATGTCATTCAAGAGCGCTTAGAACGGGAATTTGATCTTGATTTAATCATGACGGCACCGTCGGTTGATTATCATCTTGAATTAACTGATGGCACTGAAGAAACGATCGAAAACCCGGCGCAATTACCTGAAATGAGTTTGGTAAAAGAGATTCGCGAACCTTTTGTTAAAGCAGAAATCATGGTGCCTAATGACTATGTCGGTGCTGTAATGGAATTGGCGCAGAAGAAACGCGGCGAATTCGTGACCATGGATTATTTGGACGAATATCGAGTTAATGTGATTTATGAACTTCCACTATCTGAGATTATTTATGATTTCTTTGATGACTTGAAGTCAAGTACACGTGGTTATGCTTCACTTGATTACGAAATTAGCGGCTATCGGCCTAGCGATTTAGTTAAGATGGATATTTTATTAAATGGTGAAGCCGTCGATGCTTTGAGTTTCATCGTGCATCGGGACTTTGCTGCTGAACGTGGCCGTTTGATCGTTTCTAAGTTAAAAGAAGTTATTCCGCGCCAACAATTCGAAGTCCCAATTCAAGCCGCAATTGGTAATAAAATTGTCGCTCGGGCAACTATTAAGGCTTATCGTAAGAATGTCCTCGCTAAGTGTTACGGTGGTGACATTACGCGTAAACGTAAATTACTTGAGAAACAAAAAGCAGGTAAAAAACGAATGAAGGCCATCGGTAATGTGGAAGTCCCACAAGAAGCTTTCATGACTGTCTTAAAAATTAACGATGATGATATTAAAGGTAAATAGTAAAAAGAGAATGTCCACAGGACATTCTCTTTTTTTGTCATTTAGTGAAATCTTTACGCTTTAAATGGATGGCCATTAAGACGGTTGCTACAACGGCTAAAACCATAACTAAGATGAACCCGATTTTCATTGATCTTCCGGGCAAACCACCAGTGTTCATGCCCCAAATACCAGCAATTAAAGCTGGCACTGAGATGATTAAGGTGGCCGAATCCAAATATTTCATTAAATGATTTAAATTATTATCCATCATGTCGCTGAAAAGGCCGCCAATAGTTTCTAGAAGGTCGCGATAGATTGTTACAAGTTCTTCTGCGTGAGCTTGGCGTAATTTAATATCATAAAGTAAATTATCATCAGCTAATTTTTGAGTAAAATCGTGATCTTGCCACAATTGATTCAAGGTATCTTTTTGACCGCTTAATGTGTGATCCAAGTAAACAATTGTCCGTTCAGTATCGGCTAGCCGAAATAATTCCTCATTTTCTGTCGTTTTTCTGGCAGCTTCATCTAGATGATCAATGGTCTGTTTTAAGGTTGAAAGTTCCTTAATATAGCGCGTATAAATCATTAAAATAACAAACGCACAGAGTCGTTGTGCTGATGTAATTTCTGGTGCATATTTTTCTTGGAAACGTTCAATAAAATCAGAGTTATCACCAACATAAGTGATCACTAAATCATCCGAAAAAATAAAAATGAGTGGTGCTAAGCGCTCCTCAATAATTTGCTGCGTATTAGCAGAGAGATTAGTTAGCGATAAAACTGAAATCAATCCCAGCTGCTTGTTTTTCATTTTAATGAGATGAGAAATTTCTTCTGCTTCATCACCACCACTAAAAATTTCTTTAGGGAGTTGATACTCTTTAATGACTTGCTTTTGTTCAGCAAGACTAGCTTTTGAGAGGACTAACCAATTCATTTGTTCTTTAGTGCCGTTCATCATGCCTTTTTGAGAAGAAATATTATAGTAGCTAATCATATGTTCTCCTTTCAAAACAATTGCAATAGTGAATGAATAGGGTTGAACTTTGTAGACTAATTCAAAAATCCTACCGTTAAAATAATAGTAAATAATGCCGTAGCCGCAGTCAACTAATCGACATGAGCAAAAAAATTTTCTAGTATTTCGCAATATTATACGATAGGTCATGTAAAGGAGGGATGATAATGACAGAACCGATTCTAGTCGATCCACGACAACAATTTCATACTGGGAAGTTTGCAAAGCAAGATCAAGAAACACCTGCCTTACAAACTAAGATGACCCCTAAGCCCGATTGTGGTGAAAAGAGCTATGTAGGCCAACATAAGCTAGAAAACCGTCGCGTTTTAATTACAGGCGGTGATTCTGGTATTGGTCGTGCAGCGGCCATTGCTTTTGCTCGTGAGGGTGCAGATATTGCCTTACAATTTTTTCCTGGTGAAGAAACTGATGCTCGTGAAGTTGAGAAATATATTAACGATGCCGGACGTCAGGCGGTTTTATTACCGGCTGATTTACGCGATGAGCAAGCACCGCAACAACTTGTTGACCAGACGATCCAAGAATTAGGTGGTTTAGATACGTTGGTTTTAAATGCAGCTCAGCAAATTACCCAACCAACGATTGAAGAATTACCAATTCAACAGGTTAAAGAAACGTTCACCGTTAATATCATTTCGCAATTTGCATTAGTCCAAGCGGCGTTACCTTATTTGCCAGCTGGTAGCAGTATTATTACAACAACATCTGTTCAAGCTTTTAATCCAAGCGCTCATTTGTTGGATTATGCGGCAACGAAGTCGGCAATTGCCAACTTTACCGTTGGATTGGCTAAGCAATTGGCTAATAAAGGAATCAGAGTTAATGGTGTTGCCCCAGGACCAATCTGGACGCCGCTACAATTAGACCACGGTCAACCAGAAGCAGCCTTGCCTGAATTTGGTCAAGATTCATTGCTAGAACGTGCTGGTCAACCAGCAGAGTTAGCACCAGTCTATGTTTTTTTAGCATCTAATGAGGCCAGTTATGTGACAGCTCAGATTTACGGTGTGACAGGTGGTCAAGCCATTAATTTGTAGCCATAATACTTTAGCCAGCTTGTTCAAAGGTATGATAAGGAGGGAGCACATGAATCGTGGGCTAAAGGTACTTAATATTTTAGTCAGTCTACTACTATTATCCGTTTTACTCACGATGATGATTTTATGTGCGCCTGATGTAGGTGGTTTCTTGAAAATTCAGCGTTGGCAGTTTGTCACAGATTTTTTAATGAACGCTTATTTTCGACAATATTTATTCTGGGTTGCTGGTGCCTTTTCAGTTTTATTGGTGATAGCGATATTAGTGATGCTCTTTTATCCTAATAGTCAGCAGAACTTCACATTGCAATCTGCTGGTGGACGTTTAACCCTTGAAAAAAAAGCAATTGAAGGGTTAGTTCGTGCGAAGCTTTCAACAAGAGACTTCGTTGAAAAACCAAAAGTAACGGTACATGCCACTAAGAATAAAATACAAGTTAAGATTAACGGCCAACTACGGCGGACATCTTCATTAATTAACCAAACTGAAACTTTAACAACTGAAATTCGTCAAGAGTTACAGCAATTACTCGGCCAACGACAAGTTCATGTTGACGTGACTTTTACTGACTGGCAAAAAAGCCAACCGGCCACTGACCATTCACGTGTGATTTAGGAGGGCGTAAAATGAAAGCATTTTGGCAACAATTTATGCTCCCGATTATTGGTGGGGGCCTTGGTTTAATTGTTGCGATTTTATTTGTCACTTTAGGATTTTTCAAAACTTTATTACTAATCATTTTAACTATCATTGGTATAGCCGGTGGTTTCTATTTACAAAAAATTGGGTTATTCAATGATTGGCTTAAACGATTTCGTGACTAGGAGGTAAATTGATGGTACAACCAGAAACAACATCAAAAAACAATCAAACTAAAGCAAATACAGCAACACCCCAGGCAGCAGCAAAAAAGCAATCTGGTGTGGCTGGCACATTAACTTATGATGATAAAGTTATCCAAAAAATTATTGGTTTAGCAATTGATAAAATTGATGGTCTATTGGACGTTGATGGCGGCTTCTTCTCAAATATTGCTGAAAAATTAGTTAATACAGATAATGTCACTTCAGGCATTAAAACTGAAGTTGGTGAGAAACAAGTAGCAGTCGATATGGATATTATCGTTGAATATGGCCGAGATATTCCGAAAATTGCCGATCAAGTTAAACAAGTTATTCACGACGAGGTTGAACATATGACCCACCTTGAAGTCATTGAGGTCAATATCAATGTTGTCGATATTAAAACGGAATCAGAATTTGAAGAAGATTCTGAAACGGTTCAAGATAAAGTAACCAATGCTGCTAAGTCAACGGGGCAATTCGCCGCTAAGCAAACAGACAAAGCTAAACGAGCAATTGGTCAAGGTACTTCACAAGTACAAGAAAAAATCGAAGATAGTCAAGAACCACGTGTTCAATAATAAAAGGAGGTATTTAACATGGGTTGGATATGGGCATTAATTGTTGGTGCTATTATTGGTGCAATCGCTGGTGCAATTACAGGTAAGGGGAGCAGCATGGGCTGGATTTCAAATATTATTGCAGGTATTGTTGGTTCAGCAATTGGTCAAGGTATATTAGGGACTTGGGGCCCAACACTTGCTGGGATGGCATTAATTCCTTCAATTGTCGGTGCTGTTATTTTAGTCATTATTGTGTCACTTATTTTTGGACGTCGTCAATCATAACACCGATCAAAATTATAATAGCCAGTTTATTGTAAGGTTCAATAAACTGGCTATTTTTGTGTGCTAGATGGTTAAGTAAATTGAAATATGCAATCAGCGGATTTCTTTATTTCATGGTATAATACATTTTTGGACTGGCAATTAATTAGTTGTTAGATGACCTAACACTAATCAAAGACGTTGGAGGCGCCATTTTGAAAAATAAATTAAAAACAGTGTTCATTATATTATTGCTACTATTAGGTTTAGCGCTAGTTTTTAACCAACAAATTAAAGATGCGATTGTTAATTTCAATACGAATCGTAAACTTGCCCAGGTCGATCAAGATAAGATTAAACAAGCCAAACATATTAAGGCTAGCTATGACTTTAATGCTGTCAGTGACGTTGACGTCAAACAAGTTGCTGCTGCGGCAACAGATAATCAACAAGGTTATTTAGGCAAGATTGCCATTCCGGCTGTTCACATTAAATTACCAATTGTTAAAGGCGTTAGTAAAGTCGCTTTAGCAACTGGGGCCGGTACGATGAAACCCGACGAAAAAATGGGACAGGGTAACTACGCTTTAGCAGGTCATAATATGTTAAATCCGAATATTTTATTTTCAGCAGTTGCTGAAACAAAGGTTGGCCAAAAAATATATATTACTGATTTGAAAAAAGTTTATGTTTACCAGATTAATCATCGAGAAGTGATTACACCAACGACGGTGACCATCATCGATGATATTCCCGGTAAAAAAATGATTACCTTAATTACCTGTGCTGAATCGGGTACTAAGCGGTGGGCAGTTCAAGGTGATTTGCTTAAGGTTGAAAAAGCCACTAAGCATAATCTGACGATTTTTTAATTTTAATTAGACAACTTTCATGATGAATTGGAGTTTTAAGTTTGCAAGAACATTGGCAAAAGCCACCAACAATTGATTCACAATTAGTCACTAATTTAGCTGCACAACTAGGATTGCCAGAATCAGTTCTGGCTATTTTAGTTGGCCGTGGCTATGATACAGCAGATAAAATTACCGATTTTTTAGCAACAGATCTGGCTAATTTGACGACACCTGATCATTTTTATGACTTGGATAAAGCTGTTGCACGAATCGAAAGTGCAATCGAAAACGATGAGAAAATTACGGTTTACGGTGATTATGATGCCGATGGTGTAACCAGTACGTCCATTATGGTTGAAGCTCTGGCGACCTTAGGCATAGAGGCGACTTATTATATTCCTAGTCGTTTTACTGATGGTTACGGACCTAATATGGACCGTTATCACGAAATTGTTGCGGATGGTACGCAACTGTTAATTACCGTTGACAATGGCATCTCTGGTGCGGCTGAGGTTGAATATGCTCAAAGTCAGGGTGTCGATGTCATTGTCACTGATCACCATGATTTGCCTGCTGAATTGCCCGCAGCATTTGCGGTAGTCCATCCACGTCATCCGCAATCAGATTGTCAATTTAGCTATTTTTCTGGTGCCGGAGTAGCTTTTTATCTAGCTTGGGGATTATTAGGCGAGTTACCAGTTGAATTATTAGACTTGGTCGCAATTGGGACGGTGGCTGATGTAATGCCATTAGTGGCTGATAATCGTATTTTGGTGGCAAATGGTTTACAGCAAATGCAAGCTGGCGAACGTTTGGGTTTAGTAGCATTAGCTAAGCAAGCCAAGTTGGATTTAAATCACGTCACGGCTCATGATATTGGGTTCAAGTTAGCGCCACGCTTGAATTCGCTCGGTCGCGTTAATAGTGGTCGGCCAGCGGTTGAATTATTAACAACATTTGATGATGAAACGGCAACGAAAATTGCCACTGATACTGAAAAGACCAATCAACAGCGACAACAATTGGTCCAAGAAGTCGTCGATAAAGTTGAAGCAGAATTAGCTACTGTGACTGCACCACCAGCATTAGTAGTCGCTGGTGAGAATTGGGCCGAGGGTGTTTTAGGGATTGTTGCCAGTCGCTTAGTTGATCAATATCATTGCCCAACAATTGTTCTGAGTATTAATCCGGTAACTCAGCAAGCCAAAGGTTCTGGACGTTCAATTGGCGAGTTTGATTTATTTGCAGCACTTGATGATTTTCGGGAGCAAATGATTAATTTTGGCGGCCATGCTGGTGCAATTGGCCTAACTGTGGCAACTGATAAAGTTGCTGAATTGCGCGACCATTTAGTTGCTAAAGCAGCTCAGCAACAAGAACAAATTCAAGCCACTGGTCAGCAACAGATTGATGCTGTTTTTACAGCACAAAATATTACCAAATTAACACCTGATTCTGTTCAAGCCGTTAGCGAGATTTTAGAGCCTTATGGTGAAAGCAATCCAGAACCGACTGTTGCTTTAAAAGATCTACAGTGGCAACATTGGCAAGCAATTGGGCAGACGAAACAAACGCTCAAGGGAACCTTAAACAATATCATTAGTGGCATTGCCTTTCGTCAAGGCGGCCTAGCAGCTCAATTACAGGCTGCTTCGCAAGTAACCGCCATTGGTCAATTAGGGTTAAATCGCTGGCAAGGCAAAACAACCGTTCAATTACAAATTCAAGACTTTATTTTACCTTCTGAACAACCACAAGTTAATCAAGTTAAGACTAATCAATCAGAACCGGGTAAATCTAGCAGTAGTGCGCCTCGTTTGGCTGATGTGGAACTCATTGACTGGCGCCAGCAAAAATTAGATCGAACGATTTGGCAGACACCACGTCAATATGTCTGTTTTAATGAGAAATTAGCTCATCAGTTGCAGCAAAGGTTCACTAGTTCATCACGAATTACCACTTTAGACCAACTTGCAGCAGATCATCAGGAATTACTTTTCGTTGATTTACCAACAGATATTCGCTTATTTACTCGATATTTAAGTAGCACTAATGCCCAACGAATTTATTTAATGTTCTATACATCCCCAGCGATGAAAGAACGATTACAAATGCAAATTCCGCAACTAAGAAATTTGCTTAAAGAAATATATCAACAGAAAACCGTTTTAGTGTCCGAATTAGCACAGTTTGCGCAACATTGCGGGATCACAATGCAGCAGCTTCGTTTCGGATTAAGCGTGTTTTCTGAGTTAAACTTTGTTAAAATAAATAAGGAACAGATTACCGCCCAACCGCAAATGCCTAAACGGCAGCTCTCTGACTCACAGACCTTTATGCGACAACAATCGTTACAAAAGAGTTATCGTGAGTTAGCAGTTGGCGATTTGACGCAGATCAAAACGTTCCTTAAATCAAGTCAAAGCAGATAGGATGTAGATCATGGCAGATAAAGAGTTTGATTTTTCGAAATATGTGGCTTCAATTCCTGATTTTCCAGAACCAGGTGTTATTTTTCGGGATATTTCCCCATTAATGGCTGATGGTAAGGCTTATTCAGAAGCCACTGATCGCATTACTAACTTTGCAAAAGCACGTGGGACTGAAATGATTTGTGGACCAGAGGCTCGCGGCTTTATCGTTGGTTGCCCAGTTGCCAATCAATTAGGCGTTGGTTTTGCCCCAGCACGTAAAAAGGGTAAATTACCTCGCGAAACTGTTTCTGTAAAATTCCAACTTGAATATGGTGAAGCAGAATTATTTATGCATAAAGACGCCGTTAAACCAGGTCAAAAAGTTTTAATCGTTGATGACTTATTGGCAACTGGTGGCACCGTTGCTGCAACTATTGATTTAGTTGAACAACTTGGTGGGATTGTTGTCGGCGCTGCATTCTTAATTGAATTAGAAGACTTACATGGTCGTGACAAGATGAAAGGTTACGATATCTTCTCATTATTGAAGTATTAATTAATCAAAAAAGTAGCCTTGAGAAAATCGAATTGAGATTTTCTCAAGGCTACTTTTTTTAAACTTACATGATTTTGAAATTCTTATCAGTATCATGATCAATACGATAGGGATTTTGATAGTGATGCATGAAATGATGCTCGTCACTATCTGGGGAATGCTTCTGTTTTTGGCGACCACTAATAACATACCAGAGAATTAAAGGCTGGCAAATTAAAAGAATCAACGCAGCAATGATGACAAACATCGAAATTTCTTTAACTTCTTTGACTGTAAATCGGCGTGCTAATTTCTTTTCAAAATATTGTTCAACCATAGTTAGTTTGTTTTCGTCTTTTTCATGCCGGACTAAATGCCGTTGTTGAGTACTAAGGGCCACCACAGGTTCGCTGTGGCTAGCTAAATAAGCACCGCCAGCAACTAAAACTAATAGCACCACAAAGATCGCATATAAATGATTTTTAATAAATAATTTCATAATCGACACCTAATTCATCAAATTATCTCTATTCTAATGCATCTTGCGTACGCTTACAAGCTAATCTAAAAATGATTGGAGTTGTGACTTTGAAAATTATGATTATTGGCTCGCCTGGTAGTGGTAAATCAACGTATAGTCAGGCAATTAGCCAAAGGTTAACTTATCCAATTTTTCATTTGGACTATTACTGGCATCAATCTGATTATAGTGAGGCGGCAAGGCTTCAATTAAATCGCCAGCAAAATAAATTCATGCAAGAACACGATCATTGTATTATTGATGGCAATTACAGTAGTACGATGCCTGATCGAATGAAACAAGCAGACTTGATTATTTGGTTGCAAGTTTCCAGAATGACGGCAATTAAACGTGTTATTCAGCGTTCGCTGAGGCAAAAATGGTGGCACCAGTCGCGGATTGATATGGCCGAAAACTTCAGCGAACATTTTGATCGAGAATATTGGCAATTTTTAAAATTCGTTTGGGACTATCCTAAACGTAATAACCAATTAATTAAGGCAAACTATCAAAAATACGCTGCCAACAAAACATTAGTCATTTTAAAAAATCAATCAGAAAAAGAACAATTCTTGCAGGATTTAATGAAGATGGCAAAATCATGATCATTTGTCGACACGATTGCGTAATCAATCTTTTTCTTTGACAAGACTATTTATTGCGCGTATAGTGAGTACATTCGCTACCAAGACCGTTCGAGCTATTGAAACATGAACGGAGGTTTTATTTATGAAATATCGTATTCAATTAAATACGAACACACAAATTTTTACAGCTATTGATCCTGAGTCAAAGAAGTCTGCTAAGGGCTTGACCATTCAAGAAGCTGTTAAAAAAGTCCAACTTTAACATTAACCTATTAATTATTGGATTTCGACTAAGCCTGACATTTACAGCAGGCTTTTTTATTTGTTTTCGAATTTTGAGTGGCTGCTATTAGAAAATCAAACTTTTGCAATTCATTGTCGTTGTTGCTATGATATTTGTAGAAAGGGAGGTGATGTCTTTTGAATAGTTGCACAAATCTCAAGGCATCAGCTTCACGGTTGATTGCATAACAGTCAATGAGGCTGATTGCCAAGAATTAAGCCGCCTAAATTTTACTAGGCGGTTTTTTACATATTAAATTAATTGAATTAGGTGAAATCCGTGTCAAAAAAGAAAACTAGATTACAAAAAACGCTGGTCGAAAAAATTCTTGACCGCGCAAAAATTACTTATGAACAAAAAGAATTTAATTTAGATGATCCAGCGGCCGAACGTGACGATCAAGCCATTATTTATAAAACATTAGTGTTACACGGCGAAAAAACCGGGCCATTAGTAGGGGTGGTCCCATTAAATGAACATTTAGATGAGCGTAAACTTGCCGAAGCATCAGGAAATAAACGTGTTCGTATGATTCCGTTAAAAGAGTTGGCTGAAACATCAGGCTACGTTCATGGGGCTAACACACCAATTGGTATTTACGAACAAGATCATTTTCCAATTTATATTGACCAATCTGTCCAAAACTTGCCAGCAATGATGGTTTCATCAGGTAAGCTGGGCCGTTCAGTTAAACTTGCACCACAAGATTTAATTGATTTTGTTGAAGGTACGGTTGTGGATTTAACTGTGAAATCAGAAGCGCCAGCATAGTCAGGAGGAAGAAAAATGTTTAAAGCTCCAGCTAATCGTTTTGCTAGTTTTGGTGTTGTTGCCGTATTGCCCGATGATTTAATCGATCAAATTTGGGTTATTATCGATCATAATTTACAAGGTGTTTTTCCATTAAACCAAAACTTGTTGACCTTTGAATTACGCGCTGACCAAAAAGATCATTTGCAATATGTTTATCGTAGTGAAGCAACACAAAATGTGATTGCTTTTGATACTGACTATGCTTATCAAGACAGTTTTCCCCAAACGTTATTAGTTTATGATGATGGCCGTGCGCAAACAATTTTGTTGCCACAAGAAGCCAATTAACTTTAAAAGAAAGTAGCCGTTTATGAATATTAAAAACATTGCCCATACTGTTGCGCACACCATTCAAATTTCACAAAAAGCCGGACAACAAACCGATTATATTTTTATTATTGATTTTAGTCACCAGCATAAGCCTGCAGATGGTTGCTTACTCGTCCATTATGATGCCGCTCAAAAAACGGCTAACATTAAAAGTTACGACCAGCAGTATAAAGATATTGACGATCCATTAAATCAACTAGAACACGCCTCATATTTAGAATGTGACGAAGATTTAGACCAACGCGATGAATTAGTGACTGCACTTCAGTCAGCGTTAGCTGCCACATCAGCATAAGCAAAAAATAGCCTTGTTATCCCAACGATAACAAGGCTGTTTTTATTGAAATTACTTAGCTTTAACGCCAACGACTTGGCTTAGATGGTAAGATCATTAAGATGAAATACCAAATAGTACCGATAATTGGTAAGATAGGCAGTAACACCCACCAACCAGAACGGTCCGTATCATGTAGTCGCCGAAATTGTAATGACAGTGTACCCAGCCAAACAATAAAAGCGATCAGTTTTGAAATTGTACTTATACCTAAGTCAGACCAGCTATAAATATCTTGGATAGGGTGGCCTAAGGCTGCCTGAACAATTGTAATTAAGATACCGCCGATAATATAGTTGATAATGACTGGCCACCAGTAATCACTACGGCTTGAAACGCCGGAAAAATTAAAAAGATTATGCCAAAAACGTTGATAAGATTTAATCATTTGAATCACCCCATAATTGTAAACCAGCTTTTAACGACAGTCAGTATTTGGTCATTAATGATTGGAATTAATACAATTCAATTATAGCGTGCTAATCGACAGAGACTTGCTAGGTGCGCTTAATAATTATTCTTTAGGTTAATCCAAAATAGTATGTTATAATAAGTAACGTTGAGACAGTTGCCGATCAGCAAAGGCTGATCACGTAACTATTAAGTCCACTCCGGATTGAGTGGGCTTATTTTTTTGGAGTTAATAATATTGAAAAAATAAAAACAGCTACAATCGTTGATATTATCGCGATTGTAGCTGTTTTTACTATTAGCACATTATGCCGAATTCTTTAAAAAAGGAGAGTACAGGCTAAATCAATTACTACTATAAGGTGTCATATGATTTAGTTAGTATTCATTCGAGTGCTTTATAGTTATATTATGTGTCATGATTTAATAAAACATTTCTGATTTCAAGATCAATTTCAAGAGTGCTTGGGGTGCATTTCAAAAATAAAGCGACTTACCAAAATATTTGGTGAGTCGTTTTTTATGAATAGTCTGCCAACAAGATCAAAGTATAGTTATTTATTGTTGAGCCTCTGATTTAAATCCAAGACACTTTGTTCAATCTCGTCTCTAACTTGACGAAAAACATCAAGAATTTCTTGATCAGATCCTTGAGCTTGGGCAGGATCTTGCAAAGGCCAATGTTCTTTTTTTACACTTGGTGGAGTAACTGGACAACGATCACGTGCATCGCCGCATAGTGTAATGACCAAATCACTGGAATTTAAATAGCTTGAATTAATCAACTTTGATTGATTTAGTGAGATATCGATATTTTTCTCAGCCATCACTTTAACTGCATTTGGATTTAGTCCATGAGTTTCGATTCCAGCACTAGCAACACGCCAATTTGGACCTAGGATTTTTTTCGCAAATCCTTCTGCCATTTGACTACGGCATGAATTCCCAGTACAAAGAAAATATATCTGTGGCATATTTAATTCCTCCATTACTCAAGATCTTAAGAATGAAATTAGATTAGTAAGAACAGAATAACACTGTCCAGTTCTAACTGACTAATTGTAATTATCTATCCGATTCGTTACCCAAATAAACCTAGCGATAGCCAAAGTCCACATAAGGTTACAAAGAGGACAGGAATTGTAATTGTAATACCGATTTTAAAGTATGTTCCCCAGGCAATTTTAACATTCTTCTGTGCCAAAACGTGTAACCACACGAGCGTTGCTAAAGAACCAATTGGTGTAATCTTTGGACCCAAGTCAGACCCAATTACATTGGCATAAACTAAAGTTTGGTGCATCAATCCTGATACATCTGCCGCTTTGATTGATAAGGCATTAATCATAACAGTTGGCATATTGTTCATTGCAGAGGAGAGAAATGCTGCTAGATAACCCATTCCCATTGTTGCGGCAAAACGACTACCACTTGCTAACTTGCCAATTATTCCAGCAAGCAATGATGTTAAACCAACGTTCTGAAGACCATATACTACAACGTACATACCAATTGAGAAGAAAACAATATTCCATGGTGCGCCTTTGATAACCGCTTTAGTATCAATTTGTGAGCTTTTACGAGCTACTAATAGGAATATTACGGCGATTGAAAGTGCGATAAATGATACAGGGATATTTAAAAAGCCACTACTGAAATAACCAAGTAATAGTGCTACCAATACAAACCATGAGAACTTAAATAATCGTTGATCTTTAATTGCCGTGCTTGGTTTAGCAACTTGTGAGATATCGTAATGCTTGGGCAATGCTTTACGGAAATAAAGATATAAAATAACGATACTCGCAATCAGTGAGAATAAATCCGGTAACCACATTCTTAACGCATATTCAGAGAATGTAATGCCGAAGAAATCTGCTGAAACAATATTAACCAAATTACTTACGACTAAAGGCAATGAGGTTGCATCTGCGATAAAACCACTAGCTATGATAAAAGGAAAAACTCGTTTCTCATCAAAGTGTAGTGCCCGAACCATTGCAAGAACAATCGGTGTTAAGATGAGCGCGGCACCATCATTAGCAAATAAAGCTGCCACAATTGCGCCAAGAACCGCAATAAGAACAAACATCCGAATGCCATTACCTTTTGCAAGCCGAGCCATATGCAACGCTGCCCATTCAAAAAAGCCAATTTGATCAAGAATTAAAGAGATTAAGATGATTGCGACAAATGATAGTGTTGCATTCCAAACAATGCCGGTTACTGTGCCAACATCTTTAAATGTTACGACTCTAAATACCAATGCTAAGACCGCACCGCCAATGGCAGTCCAGCCGATTGATAATCCTTTTGGTTGCCAAATAACGAAGACCAAGGTCAATAAAAAAATAAATATTGCAAAAAAGACTTGCATAGCTCCTCCAAACTATCAAAAATCAAGGCATTTCTGCCTTGATTAAAGAATAACCACATATATTTTGATATTTAATACTTTTAGCTTATTAAATCGTTAGTAATACCTTTTCAAAATCAGGCTGCCATTGTTCAACTGCAAAATGATTATTTGAAAGTTTTTTTACTTTTTCAATCCATTCAACTTCATTCTGTGCTCTGGCTTGTAAACAAGGGTTGGTAGTATTGGTTGCAAGCATACTCTGGTTAACCAACCACCATGTGTGTGCCATCTGTGCCCGATCAAGATCATCATTTAGGCGCATTGATTCATAAACGGGGGTCGTTTCTGGCAAGGTTACCATCACAATTTCGGTTTGGCTTGGATCTTGTAACCGAGGTAATAAATCAATGATTGCTTGTGGAACTTCACCAGAAGTTCGCTGTACTTCTTGAGCGTAGCTTTGTGTAGAATCAAGTAATAACAGTGTATGACCAGTTGGAGCGGTATCAATTACGACCACATCGCTATCATCTTGAGCAACAATATTGGCAAAGGCACGAAACACTGCAATTTCTTGAGTGCATGGTGAACGTAAATCTTCAGCAATATAATCAACATCATCAGATTTCATGGTTTTCTGTGCACTTGCTAAAACTTCATCCTGATAATCCTTTAAAACTTGTTGTTCATCAATATGACTGACCGTAATATCAGGGTCATCAGTCTCAAAAAGATTTAAGTGATCTGCTGGATCTGTAGTAGCCAAATGAACAGTCTTATGTTGGGCTACTAATTTTTTGGCGATTTGAACAGCAACTGTTGTTTTACCAACGCCACCTTTGCCCATGGTGAAGATGATTTTTTTATTAGATTTTACTAGATCATTAACGATGACATCTAAATTAGGATAGTCGTTTTTGATACTTGGCTGAGGAGTTAATTTTGGTTGTTCAGATTGTAGGACTAAACGTAATTTATCCAGACCAGTAACATTATAAGCGCGTAAAGGCACTTCAAACTGGGCAAGTTCTTTCAATGAAGCCGGCATTTGTGCAAGGTCATTTTGTTGCTGTGTAAAGATTGTCTGTGATGGTAAATCAGTCGGATCTTTTAATGTGCCATTAATAATGAGTTGTTGGTTCTTAATGCCAATAGCGGCAAGTTCTTGTGCAGCGCGATCTGCTTCTAATAAGGATGCTTTCTGTGGGCGGGTCACTAACATTAATGTCGTCAATTCGGGATCATTTAAGGTAACGACGGCTTTCTCATACATTGCCTTTTTGTCATCCATTCCGGCAAGTTGTCCGAGACAAGAAGCGCCACGATCATTTTCATCTAAATAATTATTCCAAGCTGATGGCAGTTGAAGCATTCTCAAAGCATGTCCAGTTGGAGCAGTATCAAAAATAATATAATCAAATTTTTGATCAACCTCTGGATCAGTTAAAAAATTAGCAAATTCATTAAATGAAGCAATTTCAACTGTACATGAACCAGAAAGTTGTTCGGCCATATTGTTGATGGCAGTTTCTGGTAAGATTCCGCGATAAGGTCCAATGACACTTTCACGATATTCGGCGGCAGCAGTTACGGGGTCAAAGTTCGCAACAAACAATCCGGGAACATTCGCAATCTCTTTAGGTTTATTGGTTAACTCTGTATCAAATACATCTTGCAAATTACTGGCTGGATCGGTAGAAGCCAACATTACTCGTTTACCAGAATCAGCTAGATTAATTGCTGTCGCACTAGCAGTTGTTGTTTTACCAACACCGCCTTTTCCTGTAAAGAATAAATAATGAGTTAATTTTGTTGATTGAGGTTGATAAGTTTGCATATTATTTTCTCCTTAGATAGATAGTCATCTATATATAGTACAAAAGAAACGGCTGTGCCATCTCTTACATCAAGTAGGAATTAGCAGCAGCCACTACCGCCACAACAACTATTCTTTTGTTCAGCAGGAACGAAAACCAAGCCAGTGTATTCGGATAGTTCATCGATTGTTGGATATGTGCCAGTTTTAACGATTTCGCCGTCAACGACTGTAATAGGTAGTACTGAGTCAGCATCATCTTTAATAGCCGACAAAATTTCAGGTCGTCCACTAAAAATATCGGGGTTATTACTCAAATTGTAACGATTTGCTTCAACGTTCGTAACACCTTGCATTGCTTCGAATGCTGATGTGATTGTCAATAAGTCCTGATTAACGCTGGGACCGCAAACACCTGTTGAACAACACATTGCTGGTTCAAATAATTCAATTTTTTTCATTTGTAATGGCAACCTTTCCTGAAGAACAATTTGGACAATCAGCATCCGAATGACAAATACAGTGTTCATCACTAGTTAATAGCAGATCGGTGTCTTTTTTAAAAGACGTTATAAAGTCGTCGTTAAGGGTATAATGTTGCCACTTACCGTCCTTGCGTGCTGATACGATACCAGCATTTTGTAATACTTTCATGTGATGAGATAAAGTTGGTTGTGAGAAGTTGAAATGCTCTAAAATATCACATGCACATAAAGACCCACAAGAAAGTAAATCTATGATTTTTAACCGATTAGGATCAGCCATTGCCTTTAGTATTTGTACGTAATTTTGATAGTCCATTGTATACTCCTTTATAAATATAGATGCGCATCTATGTTTATAATATAGACCATCATCTATGTAAGCGTCAAGCATATTTTTAAAAAAATAAAACCAGCAGGAGATCAACTCTATGATTAAGTACTGCTGGTTTCAAATTGAATCTGAAATGTTCTATTTTGTAGTCGTTAGAAGTTCAATCGCATCGGCTTTGTAATACATTGGATTAGCAGCCATTGATGGTTGTAAATCGGTAAACTTACATTTGACTCGATCTTGCTTCATAATTTCTTCGTTTGTAATTGGACAATTTAGATCATTAACAGTAATTTGAGTTGATTTTTTTCGGAATCGACCATCAAGAATAGTTACTGAATACTTATAACCAACAATAAGATCAGTGTTAAATTTTCTAGGACGACCGTCTTGTGCCAGAATGGGTTTCCCTTGACTATCAAGGCGTTCTTCAGTTTCAAATTTTGGTGTAACTTCGTCGAGTTCAAATGTTGAGCCAATATTTAAAAAATCAAAATCACGTAAATTAAGCATTTTAGCCATTTTATTTTCCTCTGCTTTCTAATTTGTTATACTATATCTATAAATTAGTTTTTGATTAGGTCGTTCACTTATACGGAGTGGACGGCTTTTTTGTTCTCTGATGAATCAATGGTATTAAGTCCATTCGCTTTTCTTTCGTCACAAAATCAATTAATTTATTAGCTAAATCTTGATTCCAACAATAATCATCGCGTTGTCCTAATAGCGGCGGTGGCAACTCAATAGCATTGTTAGCTAAGATTTCAATTCCATTATTTGATAAGAAAAAAAGAGCTTGAGTAACAGCATACGGTCCTTGAACCTCAAACCAATGGAGTGTATCTTCAAAAATTGATTTTTCATAACGTCGATGAACATTGGGAATATAGCTTGGTTTTAAATAATCGCTCCACCAGCGACTAATTACCCGATAAGTGGTATCACTATAAAAATTAAGTTCTGTACTAACAAAGCCTCGAATTAAATTTGTTAGTGTTTCTTTTTTAGTAAGATAGGCAATCGTTATAAAAAGGTCATTCGCAGTATCTTTTCGTGTTTCAGCTTCTAGTCTTATTTGTGGGGCCTGTTTCAACATCACTTCACGCTCAACACCGCTTAAACCCATAGCTAGTTCTTTGCCTTTTTCGTAAATACGAAACATACATTCAGAACCACGTGCTCCGATTACTTGTGTTTTTGAGCGGGTTCTTTTATCAAACTCACTATCATAAACTGTATTTGTACGCCCTTTGGATAAGAATTGTTTACGACTGACTTTGCCAATGATTAGATCAATATCGAAGAATGTTTTTTCATTGTAATCATCAAGTGCTAGGTCAAGTCGTTTGACATCAAAGCTTATTGAGGAAGAACTCGCTAAGTCAATGATACGCAATGCTAATTCTTGGAAAACATTCCGTTGGGAATTCTCGGCAAGATTAGCCCATTCATACATCGTACAGGCCTGACCACTCATCACTAATGTTCCTCGTTCAAGCTGTTTACTTTGATTTTCGTAAGTATAGTAGCGAATGGGTCCGCAAGTATACATAACGTCATAATCCTCATGCTTTAAAGTAGCATCTTCCACAGTCACACAGTCTAAACTAATCTGAAGAAGGTCAGTATAAACTGTTGTCCAAGCTAACCCCTGAATCACAATTTGAAACCAATCAACTTTTCCTAAAACATTATTTGAGATGGGTTTTGGTTGTATCAATAGATCACCTCCTAAAATTGAAAATTTTTACAAAATACCTACTGCTTGATAGATCAGTCATTGAAAGAGGTATTTCATGTTTTTGCCACTAATATTTGTATTGTTTTAGGGTGCTATTAGTAAGGCACCCGTTATGCCCTTTAGGCGTCACTTATGCCGCTGGCAGTGACGCCTAAGGGCTACTTTTGCTTTGATAGGTTAATAACCAATCATGGACAGCTTTTTTGCTGTAAAAGACCATGCCGCTTTCAAGCCTAATCTCTGGGCAACCATGTGCTACCCATTCTTTAAGCGTGTTAACACTGATACCAAAATGACTTGCACAATATTTTTGTTTGTTGCTATTTCCTGCGCTGTCAACAGCTTCTTTAATCATCAAAAATACACGTTCATTGGTTTCAGCTTGCCAACGAGCCATTGTTTCCTCCATGATACCCACAATATCACCTCCTAAATAGTTTACTATGAGAACTAATAGTTACATTTTGTAAACTATAATGATCTCAGCTATAGTATATCATCAATAAAATTGTTGTCAATTAATATCTTTATGTATTATTTGACTGCTTATAGTATTACAAAAGTTGACTTTCAGTAATACATCAATTATGATGATGTCATAGGATGATGCCTAATACTAAGTTGAGGTGAAATAGTATGATTGAAAACTTTGGATCGAACATTGCACGTTTGCGTAAGGAATTTAATATGTCACAAACTGAATTGGCCGAAAAAATTGGTGTACAGAAACAGAGCATTTCAAATATTGAGCGTGGGACACGATATCCAACATTTGAAACGCTTGAGAAATTTGCTAATGTTTTTCACGCAACACCAATGCAATTATTTGGTACACCAAAAGAGGTAGCACTAGCAGATACTCCCGCAATATTGGATCGAATTGATGCATACGATGAGAGAATTAGAACACTGTTTGAACTATCAAGAATTATGGATTCGTACCCAGTCGAAGAAATTAGTAAGGTAGCAAGCGAAGCACAATATATTGCAAACTTCTTTACGCCACATCCTAGTGTGGACGAAGACGGTGTTCCTAACGTTGATGCTAGTGGCAAGGTCGTCATGGAACCAGCACTATTTGACCGTTTACCACTTGATAAAATAACGGAAGCCGCTGAAAAAATCGATTATATAAACAAAAATGGTAAATAGTTTCAACAGCTGTATTAATTTTTCCTATGCACCCCAACAACATAGGAGGAAAGATAAATGGCAACAATTAAGCAATATTCTAAAAAGGACGGTACCAAACGTTGGATGTTCAAAACTTATTTAGGCATCAATTCAGTTACTGGTAAACAAGACACGGCTATGCGACGTAACTTTGCCACTAGGCGTGAGGCAAAAGCAGCAATGGAACGTGTTAAAGTGCAATATCAGAATGGAGAACTTGCTTGCCAACAACAGAGTAATGGTGATCTCTTTCAAGAAGTTTTTGACTTATGGAAAGAGAATTACGAATATACTGTTAAAGAAAGTACCTTTGTAAAAACAGTCGAACAGTTTAAAGTTCACGTATTACCAGAATTTGGGCATAAATCAATGAGCAGTATTACGGTTGCAGATGTTCAGAAATTTATTAATCGTAAGGCAAAAACATATGTAAAGTTTCGTGACTTAAAAATAGATATTGCGCGTATTTTTGAATATGCCATTACTTTAGGTATTGTTGATTCTAACCCAGCAGAAAAAATTAGTATTCCTCGTAAGGTCGAAAAAATAGATAAAGTTGAACGCAAAAACTATTATTCGCGAGATGAATTAAAAGAATTTTTAAAGCTGTGTTATGAGCAGCAACCATTTCATATTTTTATGTTTTTTCAACTTTTGTCGGCTTCGGGTTGTCGGCGCGGTGAAATTTTAGCACTTGAATGGTGCAATGTTGACTTTGAAAATCAATGCATTCATATCAAACAGAATTTGGCTCGTGGTAAAGACAGACGACTCTACCTTGATTATCCGAAGACAAGACATTCAAAGCGGACAATCAGCCTTGATTTAGAAACAATGAAATATCTGGATCAATGGCGATCATTACAACGACAAGAAATGTTGAAATTAGGTTTTAATACATTGAGTAACAAAAATCAACTTGTCTTTGCCAACCAAAATAATAGTTTCATTCAACTATCAAAGCCGCGAACTTGGATGTTGCAAAATGTTAAAAAAAATAATCTACGTGAAATAACTGTTCATGGTTTTAGACATACCCATGCAACACTGTTACTAGAAGCTGGCGTTGCGCCAAAGGTTATTTCCGAGCGTTTAGATCATGCCTCAATTCAAATTACACTAGACCTATATTCACACGTGACTGAGAAGATGGAAACGGAAGTACCAAACGTGTTTGCAAAGGTCATGCGTGACTAATATCAAGAGCAATTTCAAGATCAGTCAATAAAAAAAGAACGCCTAATCTTTCAAAACCCATTCAGGTCAACGATTAGAGCGTTCTTAATATTGAATATAGAGGAGAGTACAGGAATTGAACCTGCGCGCCATTTTACTGGTTCGCCGGATTTCGAGTCCGGTGCATTACCACTCTGCCAACTCTCCACAACATGGACTAGTATAGCAAAAACTATTTAGAGATTTCAATAGTATCTTACCAGTTAAATTTATAATGATCATTTTTTTATAAAAGAGCAGTTCTATTAAACATAATTTTACGCGAAAACAAGCAGATTTATGGCAGTAATATTACAAACAAATTAAATCACAGTAATTACTTATCAAAATTATAAAATAATATTGATTATCATTCGCTTTTTGTTATACTTTCTGTAAAGGCATACATAAATAAGGAAGAGAAGGTGGCAGTAATGAAAGCGCAAGTCAAAAATTTTAATATTGGTAATTATTATATTCAATTCAATAATTTTTTAGAGAGGTTTTTGATCTTTGACAATGTTTTCCATGAATTCGTGGAAACAAGTGAGCGCATTGAAGCTGGCGATTGTCTCGTTGCTGAAAACCTGCCTGCTCTTAAACGCGATTGGTTAAGAAACTTTGGTGCCTTCAAGAACTTTATCGATCATGAAGTACCACAACTTGCTGATGAACAATATCATGATTTTCAAAAGAAAATCAACGCAGCCTTAACTAAATATGGTGTTGCTCAATATTACTTGTTATCAGCAATTGATTCGGAAAATGATTGTATTAATCACACCCAGGCTCGCGTTGCTGAACAATACATTCATAAATGTAAAAAAGAAATTAATCAGCACTTGCAACATATTAGTACGGTTTCATTTGGCTAAGTTTTTTCAAAATAATTAATAAAATCATATCAGCTTATGCTGTCTATGTTCGTGTACAAGCTAAATATTCTGTGTCATAATATAAAGTATGACGTGCAGAACTCTGACGCCAATAGAACAAGTTGTTCTGTTGGCTTTTTGAGTATCTGAGACATGAAGAATGGAGATAACTCTAATGGATATGATGACTTACTTTGATCAACAAATTGAAGCACTTGACTTTCCTGGTGATATTAATGTGAACTGGGACCAAGAGATTCGTTCTTTTGAATTAGAGATCACGATGACAGGTATTACAAATAAAATGGAAATCGAAGATCAAGAAGGCGACATCAAAGATGACGAAGTTAGTTATGATGATGCTATCTTAATTTATGACGAAACCAAAGTTAACGGTGCCGACTACGCAGAAAACTATGTTGCCACTATTCCTTTTAATGGCCGTCAAGGTTTATCTAAGAGCGTGGCTGAAGGGTTATTCACTTACCTTAAAGACTGGCTGGCAGATGGTATGAGTGATTTTATGGACTTTTTAGACCCAGAAATGACAGTTGATACTTTTATTTTGGAATGGCAACAAGATATCTTCGAACAAGCAGTCCAAGATGCTGTTGATACCGGTGTTACTGGCTATCTTAGCTACCCTAAATATTAATACGAACGGGAATTGAATCATGAACTGGTTAGAAATTAAAATTATTGCACCAGCTGAACAATTAGAGATTGTTGCTAATCTCTTTGAAGAACTAAATGCTGGTGGTGTACAAATCAGCGACAACACAACACTAGATGCAGACTTAGCTGACAATCAAGTTGGTGTTAGTGCCTATTTGACGACGGATGTTGATCAAGCACAGTTTATTGAGCAACTCAAGAAGCACATTACGCAATTGCAGCATGATGGCTGGTTGACAACAGATTTAGCTATTTTAACGAAGAAAATAGCTGAGAGTGATTTTACAACTAGTTGGCAGGATTATTATGAACCTGTTCGTGTCACGCGTTATCTGACTATTGTGCCCCAATGGCAAGACTATCAACCGCAATCACCATTAGAACAGATTATTCGCTTAAATCCCGGTAAATCATTTGGCACCGGTATGCATCCCACAACCCGACTGGCCTTATCTTGTTTAGAGTTAACCCTACAAGGTGGCGAAACTGTTTTTGATGTTGGTACAGGATCAGCAATCTTAAGTATCATGGCAGCAAAATTAGGTGCAAAAAAAGTAATTGCCACTGAATTTGATCCAGTAGCGATCCCATTTGCTCAAGAAAATATTGAGTTAAATGATTTAGCTACACGAATTGAATTGGTACAAGGTAGTTTACTTGAACCGGTCACATCACAAGCTGATTTAATCGTTGCTAATATGTTGCCTGAAACGTTATTACCTTTAATACCACAGTTGTCTGCTCATTTACAACATGAGGGCACTGTGATTTTAACGGGAATTATTGATAGTCAATTGGCTAAGGTCAAAGCAGCCATTAGTGAGCATCATTTCACGGTTGATTTTCAAATGAGCATGGCTGATTGGCACTGTTTAAGAATTAAGCGATCAGAATGATAGAGTAGGTGAATGAATGCAACTGTTTTTCATTGATGAACAGATTAATCCTGATGAAGTAGTCACATTAGCAGCTAGTGACTTTAAACATGCCGTCCAAGTTTTGCGGATGAAGGTTGATACTAAGATTCAAATAGCTGATGGGACGGCAACAGCTTATCCAGCTAAAATTATTAATATTGAACCTGCTACCTCAACCATTGAAGCTGTAATCACTGGTGAACCTTTAGCCGATACTGAGCTACCTTTGGCAGCAGAAATTATTTGTGGTTTGCCTAAACGAGAAAAAGCCGACTGGATTGTTCAAAAGGCGACGGAATTAGGTGTAACGCGGATTATTTTCTTTGCAGCTGATCGCTCGATTATGCAATGGCGCGCTAATCAAGTGGATAAGAAGCTAACACGCTTACAACAAATCGCCCATGATGCAGCGGCCCAGTCACACCGCCGTCGCGTTCCAGAAGTGGTTTATTGGCCAAAATTAAAGACAGCCTTACCAACCACTGGTTTTAATTTAGTTGCTTATGAAGAAGTGGTTAAAGAACATGAAGACTTTGGTTTGGTTAAAGCCTTCAAGCAATTACAAACTAATCCAGAAACAGTTCGAATGATTTTTGGTCCAGAAGGTGGATTAACTGTGAGTGAAGTGGCGCAACTTCAAGAGGTTGGGGTGCAGCCGGTTGGATTAGGACCGCGTATTTTAAGAACTGAGACAGCGCCGCTTTATTTCTTAAGCAGTCTTAGTTATACAATGGAGTTATTGAAGTAAAAAGAAATAATTGAAATGGATGAGTGGATGAAATTGACGAAAAAGTTTTTCTCTAAACCGGTATTATTAACGATTCTGATGGTTTTAGTGGCATCTTTTGGCTTGCCGCTACTTTCTAATTTTATTGGTATTAGCAAAGTACATCGCATTATCTATTTATTCCTATTAGTTAATCCACTGCTTAGCATTTCAATTAGTTGGTTAGTTCGGCGCTTTAATCTGAATGTTTTGTGGCTTTTTTTCTTTCCAATCGTGTTTGCTATTAGTATTTGGTGGCGTTTTGCTAAGTATAACTATTGGTTGGCTGGCATTTATTTAATCTTAAGCTTAATTGTTTACTTATTAGTACCTGCTACTAAACCAATCCAAGAAGATTAGCGTAAAGACACAAGACTTGAATCCGAACTGGCTGATCGCTAAACTGATGATTAAGTAGCCTTGACTTAAATTACGCGTTATTTTTACTAGGAGTGTTGAACATGTCCCAACAAAAAGAACTATCTCAAGCAGATGTACTGGCACTATGTCAGCAATATATGAATAAGGATCATTTGGCATTCGTCCAAAAAGCGTATGATTTTGCGGCCTATGTTCATCATGATCAAAAGCGGCAATCTGGCGAACCTTATATTGTTCATCCAGTTCAAGTTGCTGGTATTTTGGCTGGATTAAAAATGGATCCCGAGACAGTTGCGTCGGGTTATTTACATGATGTCGTTGAAGACACTAACATTACTCTAGGCGATGTGCAGGAGCTTTTTGGACACGATGTGGCGGTTATTGTTGATGGTGTGACTAAACTCGGTAAGATTAAGTATAAATCTCATCAGGAACAGCTAGCTGAAAATCATCGCAAAATGTTATTAGCAATGGCTAAAGATCTGCGCGTAATTATGGTTAAATTAGCCGACCGTTTGCATAACATGCGGACTTTACAACATTTGCGTCCGGATAAACAGCGGCGGATTGCTGATGAGACATTAGAGATTTATGCGCCACTAGCTGATCGCTTAGGTATTAGTCGGATCAAGTGGGAATTAGAAGATATTTCATTGCATTATCTTAACCCACAACAATATTACCGGATTGTTCACTTAATGAATTCGAAACGTGGTGAACGCGAAGGGTACATTGCTGAAGCTATTAGCGAAATCAAAACGGCGATTGCTGATTTAAATGTTCATTACGAAATTTATGGTCGGCCTAAGCATATTTATTCGATTTATAAAAAAATGCGTGATCAACATAAGCAATTCAGCGAGCTTTATGATCTTTTAGCAATTCGGGTCGTTGTGGATTCCATTAAAGACTGCTATGCGGTTCTTGGTGCAATTCATACGAAGTGGAAACCATTGCCAGGTCGTTTCAAAGATTATATTGCCATGCCTAAGGCAAATGGTTATCAATCTTTGCATACGACTGTTATTGGTCCCAAGGGCAAACCGCTAGAAGTTCAGATTCGTACTGAAGAAATGCATGAAGTCGCTGAATATGGTGTGGCCGCACATTGGGCTTATAAAGAAGGTATTAAAGAACAGGTTAAGTTAGATCATTCAGATCAAAAACTAGATATCTTCCGTGAAATCCTAGAAATTCAAGATGAATCAACTGATGCTAAAGAATTTATGGATAGTGTTAAAGGCGATATCTTTAGTGATCGCGTTTATGCTTTCACGCCTAAGGGCGATGTCTACGAATTGCCAAAGGGCTCAGTACCGATTGACTTTGCTTATTTAGTGCATACTGAAGTTGGTAATCATACCACTGGCGCTAAAGTTAATGGCAAAATTGTGCCTTTAACTTATCAATTGAAAAACGGCGACATTGTTGAAATGTTAACTTCAACATCAGCTTCACCAAGTAAAGATTGGGCCAGTATTGCTTTTACTAGTCGTGCGCGCAATAAAGTTCGCCGCTACTTCAAGCAAAAAGAAAAGACCGTTAATATCGAATTAGGCCGTGCAGCACTAGAAAAACAATTGCAAGATCTAGGTTATAGTCCTAAGGAATTTATGGACAAGGAACATTTGCAAATCGTTCTAGAAAAAGTCAATTTCAATACTGAAGATGAATTACTTAGTGCAATTGGCTATGGCGAAATTTCCGCGTTAGTGATTTCTAATAAGCTGACCGAAAAAGAGCGGAAAGAAAAAGCTGAAAATGAGCAGCGCCAGTATGAAGACCAAATCTTAACTCAGACTGAAACGCCAACGCCTAAACAGTCTAAAACACCAGAAAAGATGAAGATTCAACACGAAGGCGGCGTGGTTATTCAAGGCGTCAATAATCTTTTGATCCGTTTAGCTAAGTGCTGTAATCCTGTTCCAGGGGACGAAATTGTTGGTTACGTCACCAAAGGTCGGGGCGTTACCATTCATCGTGCAGATTGCCCTAATATTCAACACGAGCAAGAAGCTGGTCGTTTAATTGAAGTTGAATGGGATGAAGATGACGATGTTTCACAATCATACTTCGCTAATTTAGAAATCTTTGGCTACAATCGCAATGGTCTTTTAAACGAAGTCTTACAATTATTGAATGGCAAGAGTAAGAATTTAAACAACGTTAATGGTCGAGTTGATCATAATAAGATGGCGCACATTTATGTTAGTGTTGGCGTTCGTAACCAAACACACTTAGAATCAATTATTGATGGCTTAAAAAACATACCAGATGTTTATGAAGTTAAACGCGCACAAGGTTAACGACTAGCATCTTGATGATCAATAAACGATTTATTTCAGGAGGTTTATTTTGCGCGTAACTTTACAACGAGTTAAATCAGCAAGTGTCACAGTCGATCAGGAACAATTAGGCGAAATTCAAGCCGGTTTACTGTTATTCGTCGGGATTAGTCCGACTGATACCAAGCAGCAATTAGCCAAAATGGCGCATAAAATCGTTAATTTGCGTATCTTTGAAGATGAAGACGAAAAGATGAATCAGAATGTTCAGCAAGTTAATGGTGGCATTCTCTCAATTTCTCAATTCACACTTTATGCAGATACCCATAAAGGCAATCGACCAAGTTTCCAAAGTGCTGCCAAACCTGAAATTGCTAAACCACTTTATTTGGCCTTTAATCATTATTTAGAGGCTGAGTTAGGTCAAACAGTCCAAGTAGGCGAGTTTGGAGCTAACATGCAAATAACAGCGATCAATGACGGTCCTGTGACGATTAATTTGGAGGTCGATTAATGCTTAAAGATTTTATTTGGGATTTTGATGGTACTTTATATGATACTTACCCTGTGATGACGCAAGCGTTATTAACCGCTTTGCATCAATTTGATATTCGTGATATTGACGAAGCGGCTTTATATCGCGATTTAAAGATTCATTCCGTTCGTTCTGCTGTTCAAGATTTTGCTGATCAATACCAACTTTCAGCTAATGAATTAACAGCTACTTATCATCAAATTGAGCATCAAAATCAACAAGCGCCTAAACCTTATCCCGGAGCTAAAGTGGTCTTAGAAGCAGTTGTTGCTCATGGCGGTCGTAATTTCTTAGATACACATCGCGATCGGACGGTATATGATTATTTAGCTCAAAACGGTTTGGCTGATTATTTCAGTGGTGGTGTTGACGCTAGTCAAGATTTCCCCAGAAAACCTGATCCTAGTGCTATTAATGCGATCGTGCATCAATATCAATTAACACCTTCAACCACAGCGATGGTAGGTGATCGGCGTTTAGATATTGATGCCGGTGTTAACGCTAACGTCCAAACGATTTACTTTAATGTTGATGGTTATAATGATGCGCCTAATGCAACTTATCAAGTCGAACAATTAACAGATATTCTACCGTTAATTAATCAAGCTTAGCACTGCTAATTTTGAACAAACTAAAACCCCTGATGAAAATCCTTTAAGTCAAGATTTTCATCAGGGGTTTTATTGAAGTTTTTATTTGAAATATGCGGTTAAGCCATTAACAATTGAATTGGCAACTGTTTGTTGGTAACTTGCTGATTTAATATAACTAAAATCTTTTTTGTTATTAATGTAACCTAATTCCAGCAATACTGACGGACGAGTGTTGTCGCGCAGGACTTCATAGTTAGCGTACTCGGCACCGCGATTAGTTAAAGGTAGGGCAGCAAGCTGTTTGTTTAATGAAGTGGCTAGTTTGCCATCACGCCCCTTATTGTAATAGTAAGTTGTGACACCACTTGCAGAATCGGCACTTTGACTAGAATCAAAATGAATACTAATAAAGGCATCTGCCGAAAGTTTGTTAGAAACATGCGCGCGTTCAGCAAGTCCCACATAGTTGTCACCACTACGTGTTAATACAACATTGGCACCGGCAGAACGTAACCGGGCTGCAACAGCGTTAACCATTTGTAGGGTGTAATTCTTTTCGTACTTATTACTTTGCGAAAGTGCGCCAGAATCGTAACCACCATGACCAGCATCAAGTACAATCGTTGATTCAGCTAGGTTTGATGCTACTTTTGGCATAGCGCTACTATCGGTACTCTTATTTTTCAAAGTAACGACCCAACTTGCTAGATAGCCAGTCTTGCCAGAGTTTGTCTTGACCTCGTACCATTGATTAACTGTCTTAATATAAGTTAGTGTTGATTTCTCTGATAAATTGGCCACGATCGCCGCACTAGCATTAGGTTGTGCGCGAAGGTGAGTGTTATTCGAGTTAATCACCACGACTTGAGTTGCATCAGAAGTGTTTGAAGTAATGACCGTGTTTTCAGTTTGAGCGTTGCTTTCAACTTGACTAGAAAGGCGCACTGCACTTTGCTGAATCCAAGCAACAGAAGTGCCATATTTAATTTCATACCAGCCATTCTCACTATAAAGAATCGTGACGTTCGTTCCGGCTGTTAACGTTGTTAACTGACGAGATGATTCATTGTTGCTTTGATAAATTGGCGTCCCGCCGCTAATGACACTGGCGACTTGATTGGTGGTCGCACTAACTTCGGTGTTTTTAACTAACCAACTAGCAACCCAACCGACTTGGTTATCACTAATTCTGACTTGGTACCATTCGTTACGTTCACTGATAATAGTTAAGCGTTGCCCTTTTTTAACTTGACCTGCAACATCATAGGCCAGCCCAGGCCCTTTACGAATGTTTATAACATTAGCTTGTACTTCGACCTGTTGACTTGTTGCTAACACAATTGTTGTTCCAACTGACAGAATAATGGCAATAGAAATTGTGAGCACAACACGCCAATGCCAAATCTTTTTTAAGATTGCTTTTATCAAATTAATTAACCCCTTGTAATCGAACAAAGATTGTTTCGTGTTTGTGTATACGATTTAATTATAGACTATTCTTGCATGCTTCGCCCAATTTAATCGAATCTTAAAAAAATACTTAAAAATTAAAATGGTACACAAGTGACTAATCCCCAATAAATATTGAGAATGACTTGACTTTCTGAAAATACGCGGTTACAGTAGGAGATAATATTAAACCGATGACAAATGAGAAGTAATTCAGAAAACAGAGACTACCAGTTGCTGAGAAGGTAGATTGAATGAAACGACCATTTAGAGGTTGAGCATCGCTCCGTCTAAACGACGTTATCTAATGAGTTAATTTAAGGTGGTACCGTGCCATGAGCACCCTTAATCGTAATAAGCGATTAAGGGTGCTTTTTTGTCGGTTGACTTAAATTAGCGATGCTAACTTAATTATTGATTAAGCATTCATCAAGTCATGAGCTAGATGAATCTAATTAATCAGTTCGTTGATTTAATTGTTGATTATTGATCACAGGGGGAATTCCAATGCATTATCAAAAGCCAAAGGGCACAGCTGATATTTTACCTGCTGAAGCTAAAAAATGGCAGTATGTTGAAAATATCGCTCAAGAAGTCTTTGAAACCTATAACTATCACGAAATTCGTACACCAATTTTTGAATCATATGATGTTTTTGAACGTTCATCAGGAGAATCTTCTGATGTGGTGTCTAAAGAAATGTATGACTTCCATGATAAAGGTGATCGCCACATTGCCTTGCGTCCTGAAGGCACAGCTGGTGTTGTTCGGGCTTATGTTGAAAATAAATTGTTCGGGCCTGAACAAGTTAAGCCTTATAAAGTTTACTATCACGGTCCCATGTTTCGCTATGAGCGCCCACAATCTGGCCGTCAACGTCAATTCCACCAAATTGGGGTGGAGGCTTTTGGTTCAACGTCACCAGATTTAGATGTTGAAACAATTGCTATGGCGATGCAACTATTGGCCCGCTTAAATTTAACTGACATGCATTTGGTAATTAACAGTCTAGGCGATGCGCAAACACAAGAAGCTTATCATCAAGCTTTGGTTGACTATTTAACACCATTAAAGGATGAATTAAGCGCTGATTCAAAACGACGTTTAACAACCAACCCTTTGCGAATTCTAGATAGCAAAGATGCACATGACCAAGAATTAGTGGCTCAAGCACCAACAATCCTTGATTTTCTAAGTGAAGATTCAGCTAAGCACTTTGAAGCTGTCAAAGCTGGCTTAACAAGTTTAGGAATTGACTACGAAATTGACAATACAATGGTCCGTGGTCTTGATTACTACACCAATACAATTTTTGAAATCATGGTTACCTCACCAGCCTTTAACAATACTGAAATGACTGCTATCGGCGGCGGTCGCTATGATGGCTTAGTTAAAGAATTCGGTGGTCCCGATGAACCTGGGATCGGCTTTGGGATTGGCGTTGAACGCTTGTTGTTACTATTAGATAGTCAAGCAGCAGCTTTACAAGCCAAGCCGCTAGACTTCTATATTGTTAAGACTAGTGAAGCGGTAGAAAGTGCTGCCTTTAAGTTGCTACAAGCCATTCGTCAAAACGGTCTAAGTGCTGATCAAGATTATTTGGCTCGTAAAGTGAAAGGTCAGTTTAAAAATGCCGATCGCTTACATGCTCAATATGTTATTACAGTTGGTGAAACCGAAGTTGAAACTGGTCAAGTTCCAGTTAAAGATTTAGCAACTGGTGAACAAGTTGAAATCGCCATTGCAGATTTTACAACTAATTTTGCAGGCGTCTTAGCAAAACTAGCAAAATAATTTAAAAATTTTGCTCAATATTTGGAGGAGTTCTTATGGTAAAACGTACAACATATGCTGGTTTAGTTGACGAACAATATCTAGGCCAAGAAATTGATTTAGCAGGTTGGGTTCAAAAACGGCGTAGTTTAGGTAACTTAGTCTTTGTTGATCTTCGCGACCGCGAGGGAATTGTCCAATTAGTTTTTAGTCAAGAAATTAATGCTGATGCTTTAGCAATTGCTGAAGCCTTACGTTCGGAATATGTTATTAGTGTGCATGGACAAGTGGCTGCGCGTAGTAAACAAGCTATTAATGACAACATGAAAACCGGTAAAATTGAAGTTGAAGTGACTGATGTAGAAATTTTAAACAAGGCAAAAACAACACCATTTGAAATTTCTGATAACATCACGGCTTCTGAAGATACTAAGTTGAAATATCGTTATTTAGACTTGCGCCGGCCAGAAATGATGGCTGGTATTAAGACGCGTGCGCAAATTGTTAAGTCTGTTCATCATTTCTTAGATGACAATGGCTTCATCGAAATTGAAACACCAGATTTAACTAAGTCAACACCAGAAGGTGCTCGTGATTATTTAGTACCATCTCGTGTTTATCCTGGTAGTTTTTACGCCTTGCCACAGTCACCACAACTTTTCAAAGAATTGTTAATGTCATCTGGTTTTGATCGTTACTACCAAATTGCCCGTTGCTTCCGTGATGAAGATTTACGTGGCGATCGTCAACCTGAATTTACACAAATTGACTTAGAAACCAGCTTCTTATCTGCCGAAGAAATTCAGGCCTTAACTGAAGGCATGATCGCTCAAGTGATGCATGACGAAAAAGGTATCGACGTTAAGTTACCATTCCCACGAATTACTTGGAATGAAGCAGAAGCTCGTTTTGGTTCCGACAAGCCAGATTTACGGTTCGGTATGGAATTACAAGATTTAAGTGACTTCTTTAAAGACAGTGCTTTTAAAGTATTTAGTGGTGCGGTTGCTGATGGTGGTCAAGTTAAGGCAATTGTGGCGCCACAAGCTGCTACTAAGTATTCACGCAAACAAATTGATCAAATCCAAGACTACATCAAACGCTTTGGCGCTAAAGGCTTGGCTTGGTTAAAGGTTGAAAACGATGAAGTTTCTGGCCCAATTGCTAAATTTGTTAAAGAACAACAAACTGAATTAATTAACAAATTAGACGCTAAGAACGGTGACTTGCTCTTATTCGTTGCTTCAAGTAAAAAAGTTGTCGCTGATAGCTTAGGTTATTTGCGTAACTTCTTCGCCAAAGAGTTAGGCTTAATCCCTGAAAATGAATTTGCCTTCACTTGGGTAGTTGATTGGCCATTATTCGAATACGATGAAGGAGATCAACGCTGGATTGCTGCACACCATCCATTTACCATGCCTAATGAAGAAGATGTTCACTTATTAGACACTGATCCTCATGCTGCCCATGCCCAAAGCTACGATATTGTCTTGAATGGTTTTGAATTAGGCGGCGGTTCGATTCGTATCCATAATCGTGAAATCCAAGAAAAGATGTTGAAAGCCTTAGAAATTTCGCCAGAAACTGCTCAAGAACAATTCGGCTTCTTATTAGATGCTATGGATTACGGCTTCCCACCATTGGGCGGCTTAGCGCTTGGTTTGGATCGTTTCGCCATGTTATTAGCTGGTCGTGATAACATTCGTGACGTGATTGCTTTCCCTAAGAACTCTAAGGCAACTGAACCAATGACGACAGCACCTTCACGTGTTGCTCAAGCACAACTTGACGAATTGAAGTTAGAAGTTGAGCCTGAAAAACCAGAACAAGCTTAATCAGTTTACTTTTTAATTAAGATGCTTGATAATTAAGGCATTACTTGAGACACCTGAATTTTTTCAAGGTGTCTTTTTTATACAATTTATTAGGCAAAGGACGTGGTTTTGATGAAGCAAGAAACAGCGATATTTGCAGGTGGATGTTTTTGGTGTATGGTTAAGCCTTTTGATCAACAGCCGGGTATTATTAGTGTCATTTCTGGTTATACAGGTGGTCACGTACCTAATCCGACTTATGAGCAAGTTTGCTCGCATACAACTGGTCACACAGAGGCGGTTGAAATCACCTATGATGCTGATGTCATTAGTTATGGCGACTTAGTGCAAATTTATTGGCAAGTAACAGACCCCACGGATGCCGCTGGTCAATTTCAAGATCGCGGCGATAGCTATCGTCCTGTTATTTTTGTCAATTCTCCAGAACAACGACAAATTGCAAAGGCCTCTAAAGAATCCTTGAGCCAATCGGAAATGTTTAAAGAGCCAATTGTAACTGCCATTGAGGATGCCCAACCATTTTATCCGGCTGAAGACTATCATCAAGACTTCTATCGCAAAAATCCGGCCCGGTTTGAATTAGAAGAACGCGGCGGACGCCAGCAATTTATCGCGAAGCATTGGGGTGAAAAAGCCTGATTGATGGTGTCCACAGAAATCTATATTTGATGTATCTCGTCGCGCTTGCGTAAAGGTTGCTCATGAACGTAGTGGAGACTGGTTGAAACCGATCTGAGATAGTTTTTAACCTTGACCTTGTCGTAAATGCTAAGGCAATAACGACAAGGTCACAGCTGATCGCGATTTTCTTCCGACAATAAGTAAGACACTCATATCATAATCTAATAACTTGTCTGTTAGCGCTGGAGCAAAGTTGCCATCAGTGATGAAATTGTTGTTGCAATTATTGCTTACAACAAGACCTGACTTGGAGACAATTTTTGCAAAAATTGCCTCCAAGCAGTGTCCATCACGTTCCATGCGCAACTTTGTGGAAGCGCGAAGAAGTAAAAAACTAGCTAACCAGTTTAAGTTGTTTACTATTGTTTCGTGTATTTGATAAGTGATGACTGGTTTTAGCGGTAGGGAATTCATAACTAGTTTAATTTAAGCTGAAGTTTTATTTTCTTGCTAATTTTTTGGTTGTATAATTATTCGATGTGTTACAATATTGGCAAATGCTCTAAATGAGAGGGATTTACTTATATGTTTAATGATATCGAACGTGTTATCCGACGGCATTCTAACTTAACTAAGTTATCGATGGCGTTTTTCTATGCGATTTGTGTGTCCATCGCCTTGAACTTTTTCTGGACACCTGGACACATTTATTCTTCAGGAATTACCGGTGCGGCGCAGTTGGTTTCTAACTTGTTGGCGAACACCCCGTTTAAGTTAACGACACCAATTTTGTATTTTGCTTTCAACGCGCCATTGTTTGTCTTGGCCTATTCCAAAATTGGCCATCGCTTTACTTATTTCACGTTTTTTGCGGTTTTATTCTCAACGATTATGATGCATTTAATCTCGCCGTTAAAAATCACGTTTGATCCGATTGTCTGCGCAATCTTTGGTGGTTTGATTAATGGTTTAGGGACAGGGATGGCCTTGAAATATAATATTTCAACCGGTGGTCTTGATATTATTGGAATCGTTATTCGTAAAAAAACCGGCCGTAGTATGGGTTCAATTAATATTGCCTTTAACTTATTAATTATCTTCGGTGCCGGTTTTGTCTTCGGTTGGGTTCATGCCTTATATAGTGCCATGGGAATTTTTGTCAATGGGGCAGTAATTGACATGGTTTATACTAGTCACCAACGCTTACAGGTTATGATTGTGACTGATCATCCTAAAAAAGTTATCAGCAGCGTGCAAAAGTCATTGCGTCGAGGAATTACAATTGTCCATGACGCTGAAGGTGCCTATAAACACGAAGAAAAAACAATCTTATTTACCATTATTTCTCGTTACGAAATGCATGATTTTGCTGACGCGATGCGCCAAAGCGATCCTTATGCCTTTGTAAGTATTACTGAAGTTTTCAAGTTAATGGGACACTTCTATGAACCAAAAGTTGAGTAGGTGACAATATGACAAATTCAGAATTAATCATTGGCTCGCACGTTTCAATGAGCGGCAAAAAAATGTTAGTCGGTGCAGTCCAAGAAGCACAAAGTTATCAAGCTAATACAATGATGATCTTTACTGGTGCGCCACAAAATACCCGACGTAAAGATAGCAGTGAAATGAAGATTCCTGAAGGCCAGGCACAAGCAAAATTGGCTGGCATTCAAAGTATTGTGGTCCATGCACCTTATATCATTAACTTAGGCAATACGATTAAACCTGAATCTTTACCTTTTGCCATTGAATTTATGCAGGGAGAAGTGCAACGGGCTGATGCTATTGGTGCTTTTACGATGAGTTTTCATCCTGGCGCTCATGTGGGCGCTGGTGCTGCGGCAGCAATTAAGCAAGAAGCTCAGGCGCTTGACCAAATCATTAGCGAACAACAAAATGTCACGATTGCGCTGGAAACAATGGCTGGCAAGGGGACAGAAATTGGCCGTACTTTTGAAGAATTAGCAGCTATCATTGATCAAACCCAACATAATGACAAATTAAAAGTTACCTTTGACACTTGTCATACTAGTGATGCTGGTTACAATATTCGTGAAGATTTTGATGGTGTCTTAAACGAATTCGATCATATTATTGGTTTAGATCGTTTAAGTGTGGTTCATTTAAATGATTCCAAGAATCCTCAAGGTAGTCATAAAGATCGCCACACTAATATTGGTTTTGGCACAATTGGTTTTGATGCTTTGAACTATGTGGCTCATCATCCGCAATTAACAACTGTTCCGAAGATTTTAGAAACACCTTATGTCGGTATTACCGATGATGCCAAGGGCACAATTGCGCCATATGGTGCAGAAATTGTGATGCTGCGCGCACAAAAATTTGATCCAGAAATGAAAACAAAATTACGAGCATAAAAAATAAGGTGAGTGCAAACTAATTGCGCTCACCTTATTTTTTAAATTCTACGTTTATTAAGCAGCTTTTAATAATGATCTAAGCCTAAGTGTTCCATAATTAAAGTAGCCGTTTCTTCAATAGAACGATTAGCCACGTTAATGACATAGCAGCCAAGTTTTCTATACAGTGCCTTAGCAAAGGCTAGTTCTTTTTTAATGGCATCCATATCTGAATAGGTGGTATCGGGATTTAAACCGTAAGCAATCATTCGCTCACGACGAATATTATTGAGAACCTTGGGATCATTGGTTAGTCCGATAATTTTCTTAGGGTCCACTTGATATAATTCGTCGGGAATATGAGCTTGGGGAACTAATGGTAGATTAGCCACCTTAATATTACGGTTGGCTAAGAACAGCGAGATTGGTGTTTTGGACGTACGAGAAATCCCTAATAAGACGACATCCGCTTCTAAGAAACCACGAGGATCTTTACCATCATCATACAATACAGCAAATTCCATGGCAGAGATGCGATCAAAATAAGTCTCGTTAAGATGATGAAGGGCACCAGCCTCATGAGTAGGTTCTAGTTCAAATCGTTTGCTGACGCTACGTACTAAAGGTGAAAGCAGATCGATGGATGTTAAGTTATTATTAGCGGCTTCAATTTGAAGATATTCACTTAAGCCTTGCGTTACCAAAGTGTGGGTAATGATCGCATTTTTTTCTTTCGCATTTTCAATTAACTCATCAATTTTTTCTTTGGTGTTCACAAATGGATAGCGTTCATAAATTGGCTTAATCTCTGGGAACTGGGCCATAGCTGCTTGAGTCAGCTTAAATCCTGTCTCACCAACGGAGTCTGAAATTAGAAATAAATATAATTGTCTAGGTTGAGCCATTGTTTTTACCTCATATCATTTATTAGTTTCAATTAATTTTAACATATTTAGCGCTTTCACAACGATTTATTATGAATTAATACGAAATTTACGAAAAAGGTTATTGACCACATTTTCAACTTTCGCTATAATAATTAAGAACCACTGTGATGTAGTTGTTTATTCGCACAACAGAGTAGTTACATAGAAACTGGAAGGAGGGAAATCACATGGCTAAGACAATTGTCCGCGACAACGAGTCTCTTGATGATGCTCTTCGACGTTTCAAACGTTCTGTTTCTAAAAGTGGTACGCTCCAAGAATACCGTAAACGTGAATTCTACGAGAAACCAAGCGTTAAGAAAAAGCTGAAGTCAGAAGCAGCTCGCAAACGTAAGAAATTTAGATAATAAATTTTACCCTCTTGTTTTTTGGATTACATTTTGTGATCTTCTACGACAAGGGGGTATTTTTTCACGAAAGGAAACTTAATAATGACATTAAACGAACAATTAACACAAGATTTAAAAGACGCAATGAAGGCTAAAGACAAGACTAAGTTAAACGTTGTGCGAATGATCAAAACGGCCTTGACTAACGCTAAAATTCAAAAAGGCACTGACTTATCAGCTGAAGATGAATTACAAGTATTGAGTACGGAAATGAAACAACGTAAAGATTCTTATGCTGAATTTGAAAAGGGTGGTCGTGAAGACTTAATGGCTGAACTTAAAGCTGAAATGGCCATTGTCGAAAAATATTTACCTAAACAATTAAGCAAAGCAGAATTATCAGACTTAATTAGCGAAACTATTCAAGAAACTGGCGCAACTTCCATGAAAGATATGGGTAAAGTGATGTCAAACTTGATGCCAAAAGTTAAAGGTCGTGCTGATGGCGGCCAAGTTAACCAAATTGTTAAGGAACTTTTGACGAATAAGTAAGCGCGCGAAAAATTCAAACCAGTGCCAAACTGTGCTAAAATTCAATTCATAGATAACTTTTTGATTGGAGCGAAGTCGTTGGTAGAGCAATCAGGTATTGAAAAAACATTTATCTTATCAGATCCTGACCAGGCGCTAAGTATTTTAGGTGTCAATGATGAATACCTACATTTGCTCGAAGAGGGAATGGCTGTTAATATTCATGCCTTTGGAGAACGAATTGTGGTAACTGGATCAGCAGTTGCAGTTGATCGGGTGATCAGTATTTTTGAACAATTGACGCGTTTATTGCGCCAAGGTGTCATGATTAACAATAGCGATATTTTAAGCGCCATGAAGATGGCCGATCGGGGCACGTTAGAATACTTCAGTGATTTATATACTGAAGAGATTGTTCGCGATGCTAAAGGTCGTAGTGTACGCGTTAAAAATTTAGGTCAACGGCAGTATGTTCAGTCGGTTAAACATAACGAAATCACTTTTGGAATTGGTCCAGCCGGTACCGGTAAAACTTATTTGGCCGTTGCCTTAGCTGTTGCGGCAATGAAAGCTAACCAGGTTCAACGGATTATTTTAACGCGGCCGGCAGTTGAGGCAGGCGAGAATTTGGGCTTTCTACCTGGTGATCTTAAAGATAAAATTGATCCTTATTTGCGGCCGATTTATGATGCCCTTTACAATATTATGGGAACCGAGCACGCTAACCGTTTAATGGAGCGGGGCATTATTGAAATCGCACCATTAGCTTATATGCGTGGGCGAACTTTAGATGACGCTTTGGTTATTCTTGATGAAGCGCAGAACACAACCCCTGCACAAATGAAGATGTTTTTAACCCGACTGGGCATGAATTCTAAGATGATTGTTAACGGTGACGTTACTCAAATTGACTTGCCGCACAATCAACGCAGTGGTTTAATTGAAGCCGCAAAAGTTTTGAAAAATGTTAAACATATCGGATTTGTCGAACTATCTTCCGCTGATGTTGTTCGTCATCCCGTAGTGGCAAGCATTATTGATGCTTACGAAAAATACAATCAGGAGCAAATGAAGAAGCATGAATCTGGAAATAATTAATGATCAACACGTTTTACCCGCAGAGCGCGAAACATGGATTCGCGATTTAGTTGAATTTGCTGCTAAAAAGTTGGCAATGCCTGAAGATACTGAAATGTCGATTAGTTTAATTACTGATGATAAAATTCGTGAGATTAATCGCGAATATCGCGGTAAAGATCGCGTCACTGATGTTATCAGTTTTGCAATTGAAGATGATGAAAGTGATCTACCTGACTTTGAAGCGTTGGCTGCTGAATTAAATATTCCTCGTAACATTGGTGATTTATTCATTGCACCAGAACACGTTAAAGAACAAGCCGTTGAATATGAACATAGTTTTGACCGCGAATTTGGTTATACAATCGTTCATGGGTTCTTGCATCTCAACGGTTATGATCACATCGAACCTGAAGATGAAAAAGTGATGATTAAACTACAAGAGGAAATTCTAGATAGCTATGGCCTTAAACGATAAAAAGCAAACCGACAAGAATCATACTTTTTTTCAGTCATTTCGACATGCCTTAGAAGGTCTTAGAACCACGTTAGCTGACGAAAAGAACTTTAAGCGCCATTTGGTCATTGCAACCTTTGTTTTGCTACTAGGCTTCTTATTTGGCGTTAGCAAGCTCGACTGGCTATGGCTAATTGTTGTTATTTTCTTAGTACTGATTGCTGAGCTTTGGAATACAGCAGTTGAATATTTGATTGACTTATTAGTGGCTAAACATTACGATCCCTTAGCCAAGAAAGTAAAAGATGTTTCTGCAGCCATTGTATTAGTCGCCGCTTTTTTGGCTGCGATTGTTGGTGTCATTATTTTCATGCCTTATATTTTAAATTTTCTAAATCTATGATGATTGGGGAGGTCATTTGATGAATGAATTGATCGAACAAGCGCAACAAGCCCGTCAACAAGCATACGTCCCATATTCACACTTTGCAGTTGGTGCAGCAGTATTAACTGATGACGGGAAGATTTTTCAAGGCTGTAACATTGAAAATGGTTCTTATAGCATGACGATCTGTGCCGAGCGTGTCGCTATGTTTAGTGCTATTTTAGCCGGTTATCATCACTTTAAAGCAATTGCCGTTGTCGGCGATACCCATGAAGCCGTGTCGCCCTGTGGTGCTTGCCGGCAAGTAATGACAGAATTCATGCATGCTAATGATCAAGTGATTTTAACGAATTTAAACGGTGATACCAAAGCGTTCACCGTTGACCAGATACTTCCATACTCATTTTCATTAAAGGATGATTCAATTAAATGACAGATTATAAATCTGGCTTCGTGGCATTGCTAGGTCGACCGAATGTTGGTAAATCAACATTAATGAATCGACTAGTTGGCGAAAAAGTTGCCATTATGTCACCCAAAGCCCAAACAACTCGTAATAAAATTCAAGGTGTGGTTACTGATGACGAAGCACAAATCGTCTTCTTAGACACCCCGGGAATTCATAAACCTAAAAATGACCTCGACAATTATATGGATAAGGCTGCTTTTTCAGCGTTAGCTGAAGTTGATATTGCCATCTATATGACTGGTGCTGAAGACAAAATTGGCCCTGGTGATCGTTATATTTTGGAACAGTTAGCTAATATCAAGGCCCCATTATTCTTGGTTATTAATAAGATCGACTTAATTCATCCTGATGATTTATTATCAATGATTGTTGAATACCAAGAAATCGCCAACTTCGCTGAAGTAATTCCCTTATCAGCTACGCAAGGCAATAATGTAGACGAATTAATGACCGAGATTAAGAAATATTTACCTGCCGGTCCTAAATTTTATCCAGATGATCAATTAACAGATCATCCAGAATACTTTATCGTAGCAGAATTAATTCGCGAGAAGATTTTGGAATTCACGCGTGATGAAATTCCTCATTCAACGGCTGTCATTGTTGAAGACATGAATCGCTTTGAAAGTGGCAAGCGTGTGATTAATGCCATTATTTATGTCGATCGTGATAGCCAAAAGGGAATTGTGATTGGTAAAGGTGCCGCCATGATTAAGAAAATTGGCATTGGTGCCCGACGTGAAATTGAAGCTTTGCTAGGCGAAAAAGTAAACCTGAAACTACAAGTCAGTGTGCAACGCAACTGGCGTGATAATCCGCTGTTCTTAGCTCGAGCTGGCTATAACGCCAAGGACTTTAAATAAAAATGGCTTTATTTCGCGATACAGAATTCCGCGGAATTGTCATGTATCGGCGTGATTATCGCGAACGTGACTTACTCGTTCAGATTTTAACGGACAAGTATGCAGCCAAAATGTTTATGGTTCGTGGTGCTAAGAAACAGGGTTTTAAACTGCAGACTGCCATTTTACCTTTAACGTTTGCTGATTATATTGGCGCAATTAATACGCAAGGACTATCTTATATTTCTGCCACTAAAAGTACGAACTTGTACACCACTATTAGTGCAGACATTGTTCTACAAGCTTACGCGGCGTATTTGTTAACCTTAGTAGCTGCCGCTTTTGATGAAGGTAAGCCACTTGGTCAATATTTTGATCTGGTTAAAACAGCACTGGATAAAATGAATGGTGGAACCGATCCGCAATTATTAACAAATTTAGTTGAAATTAAGTTGCTGAATCAATTTGGTGTCGCACCGCATTTACAGGATTGTGTCATTTGTCAACGAACCGATTTACCAATGGACTATTCTGAACAATACGGTGGTTTGCTTTGTCAGAATCATTGGCATCAAGACCAACATCGATTGCACGCTCAGCCCAAAACGATTGCCTTAATGCAAGGTTTAGCACGAATCATGCCTCAGCAATTAGGAACGATTAATCTCAGTGTGCGGACTAAGAAAGATCTACAACGAATTCTTGATAAGATTTATCAAGACCAAGTTGGTTTACAATTGAAAAGTAAGAAGTATTTAGACGAAATGCTGCGCATGCCGCAATTAACACCAAAAAAAGTTGACAAGTCGCCCGAAAACGATTAGACTTTTTTACGAATTCAATATTATTCTAGCTTGATGAGGATTTAATGATTTTAAAACAGCGAGTGTGGTCAGTGAAAGCACACCAAAAATCAGGGCACCTCAATAAAGTGCGCGAAGCAAATAGTTGTTTCAAACACATTTACATTTAAAAAAAGCAATTAAGTGCAGATGCCTAGCATCTGAATTAGGGTGGAACCGCGAAATTACTCGTCCCTATGTTACGTTTAGCGTAGCATAGGGACTTTTTTTGTAGAGTGTGAAAGCCAATGGTTTGATGGTGACGTCTTAATGATAAAGCACAGCTGTGTGTTAACACAGATGAGGTTTATTATTAAGTATAGCCATCAATTAGCTTGAGCACGTTTCAATCAAGTTGCTTTGAACGTCGTTTTGATTCCTAACTCATTGCAGTTCTCATCAGCTACTTAACCACGATTAAATAAGGAAAGGTGAATTTTATGGTTAAACATTTGAATGTGCAAGAAATGATTTTAACATTACAGAAATTTTGGGCACAAAAGGGCTGTATGTTAATGGAGGCCTATGATACTGAAAAAGGTGCCGGAACGATGTCACCTTATACTTTTTTACGGGCCATTGGACCAGAACCTTGGAATGCTGCTTACGTTGAACCTTCACGTCGTCCTGCTGACGGTCGGTATGGTGAAAACCCCAACCGGTTATTCCAACATCATCAATTCCAAGTTATCATGAAACCATCACCTAAAAATATTCAGGAATATTACTTGGATAGCTTACGTGAACTAGGCATCGAACCTTTGGAACATGATATTCGCTTCGTTGAAGACAACTGGGAAAACCCATCAATGGGTTGTGCCGGTGTTGGTTGGGAAGTTTGGCTTGATGGTATGGAAGTTACCCAATTTACTTATTTCCAACAAGTTGGTGGTTTAACCGTTGATCCTGTCACTTCCGAAATCACTTATGGTGTTGAACGTTTAGCTTCTTACATCCAAGAAGTTAACAATGTTTTTGAACTTGAATGGGGCGATGGCGTTCTTTATGGCGACATCTTTAAAGAACCTGAATATGAACATTCTAAATATGCCTTTGAAGAAAGTGATCAAGAAATGCTATTAACTTTCTTTAATGACTATGAAAAAGAAGCACTTCGTTTAATTAAACTAGGGCTAGTTCATCCAGCTTATGATTACGTTTTAAAATGCAGCCATACGTTTAACTTGTTAGATGCCCGCGGCGCAGTTTCTGTTACAGAACGGGCCGGCTATCTTTCTCGTATTCGGCGGTTAGCTCATCAAGTTGCGCAAGCCTTTGTTGATGAACGTGAAAAACTGGGCTTCCCATTATTGAAACATGCCCAAGAACAAGCTGAGGAGGAAAAATAATGGCAGCAAATTATTTATTTGAAATTGGCTTAGAAGAAATGCCAGCACACGTTGTTCGTCCTAGTATTGAACAACTGGTTGCTAAAACAACTAACTATTTAAAAGAACAACGTTTAGATTATGCTGAGATCAAATCTTTTGCGACACCACGGCGCTTAGCTATCTTAATTAGCGGCTTAGCAGAACGCCAACCAGATAAGGTTGAAGAAGTGAAAGGTCCAGCTAAGCGAATTGCTTTAGATGCTGATGGTCATTTTACTAAGGCAGCGATCGGTTTTGCTCGTGGTCAAAAAGTTGATCCTGAAACCATTACGTTTAAAGAATTTAAAGGCGAACCATACGTCTTTGTTGAAAAGAAAACTGTAGGTCAACCTGCTGCTGAAGTGCTTGCAGGTATTCAAGACATCGCTAAGGGCTTAACTTTCCCAACTCGAATGAAGTGGGGTAGTAATGAATTTGAATACATTCGGCCAATTCATTGGTTAGTGAGCTTGCTTGATGAACAAATTGTGCCTATGCAAATTCTTGACGTTCAAGCTGGCCGCATCACTCAAGGTCACCGCTTCTTAGGCAAGCCGGTTGAATTAGCAACAGCAACAGATTATGAAGAAGCATTGGCCCAGGAATTTGTCATTGCTGACATGGCTAAACGTCAAGACGTGATTGAAAAACAAATTCATGACATTGCTGCTGAAAACAACTGGCAAGTTGATCTTGATCCTGATTTGTTAGAAGAAGTTGTCAACTTAGTTGAATATCCAACGGCATTTGCTGGTCACTTTGCTGAAGAATACTTAGCTGTTCCTGAAGCAGTTTTAATTACGTCAATGAAAGATAATCAACGTTACTTCTATGTTCGTACTCAAGATGGTCAGTTAGCACCATACTTTATCGGTGTTCGTAACGGTAATCACGATTATCTTGAAAACGTGATTTCTGGTAATGAAAAAGTTTTAGTCGCACGTCTTGAAGATGCTAAGTTCTTCTTTGAGGAAGATCAAAAACATACCATTGCTGATTATGTTGATAAATTAAAGACAGTTAGCTTCCATGACAAGATTGGGACCATGTACGAAAAAATGCAGCGTGTTGCTTTAATTGCGCGTAACCTAGGCGAAATGTTTAATTTAAGCACACAAGAACTCGCTGACTTAGATCGTGCTGCTCACATCTACAAATTCGACTTGGTAACTGGTATGGTCGGTGAATTCCCTGAATTGCAAGGGGTAATGGGTGAAATCTACGCTAAAATTTTTGGCGAAAATGAAGCTGTTGCTCAAGCAATCCGTGAACATTACATGCCAACTTCTGCTGATGGCGACTTACCAGCTTCTAAAGTTGGTGCTACCTTAGCAATCGCGGATAAATTAGATACGATTTATGCTTTCTTCTCTGTCGACATGATTCCAAGTGGTTCAAACGATCCATATGCTTTGCGCCGTCAATCATATGGTTTGGTTCGTATTTTAGTTGCCAACCACTGGCACTTGAAGTTGCGTGATTTACAACCTCGGATTGCCAACTCATTAGCTGAAAATGATTTAACTTTTAATCTTGACTGGACTAATAACGCTCAGAATGCTCGTCATTTCTTCGTTGATCGCGTTCGTCAGTTGTTTAATACTAAGAACTTACGCCATGATATGATTGAAGCAATCGTGGCCTCTGACAGCGCTGATCCAGCAACCATTGCTGATATTGCTAAGACATTAGTTCAACACAGTCACGATGATGATTTCAAAGAAACGATTGAAGCCTTAACTCGAGTTTCACGCTTGGTTGCCCAAGCTGATCTTGACCTGGACACTTTAACCGTTGATCCAAGTTTGTTTGAAAATCCATCTGAACAAAAACTATATGACGCAGTGGAAAATATTCGCGATAGTTTCAAACAACAAACAATCGCCGAAAATTATGAACAATTACACGCTTTACAACCATTAATTGCTAATTACTTTGATGAAAACATGATTATGGCAGATGATGAAAAAGTTCGTCGTAATCGTTTAATTCAATTAGCGTTGATTCAACGTTTAATTAAGATTTTTGGTAACTTACAAGAACTCGTTGTTAAATAATAAAAAGGTGTTATCGTAGCAATTCGCTATGATGACACCTTTTTTATTTAATTAAATTGACCAAAATAAGTTAACACAGTTTGTTTCGTTAGCGCGGCTTTTTGTTCTCCACTAACGTCTAATAAAATCTGACCAGCATTTAAAATAATGAGGCGATTGCCATATTTTAAAGCATCTTCTAAATGATGAGTAATCATTAAACAAGTCAGTTGTTGCGTCGTCACAACTTGATTGGTTTGCCTCATTAATTGGGTACTGGTCTTTGGATCAAGAGCAGCCGTATGTTCATCTAGTAATAATAGTTCGGGACGTTTTTCAGTCGCCATTAAAAAGCTTAACGCTTGACGCTGTCCACCAGATAAATTTTCAGTTGGTGTATCTAAGCGTTGATCTAGGCCATTACCCATTGTCGCTAATAATTGTGCAAACTCATGCCGTTGTTGTTTTAAGTGACGCGGTTTAAGCGTGCGACGTTGGCCACGGCGTTTAGCAAGCAATAAATTTTCGGCAACGGTCATTCGCGGCGCTGTTCCTAATTTTGGATCCTGAAAAACTCGGGCAATTTGTTGAGATCGCTTTTCTGGACTTAAATGATTAATCACTTGACCATTTAATAATATTTCACCTGAAGTTAGCGGTAAAAGACCAGCAATTGTATTAAATAAGGTGGATTTGCCAGCACCATTGGTACCTAACACGCTAATAAAATCACCTGAATTAATTGTTAAATTGAGATTTTTTAATATTTTCGTTTGTTCAGCATTTTGTTGATCAGCTGCAACGACAATATTTTTAAGTTGCAAGGTTGGCATTGTCATCCGCGGCTCACTCCTTTACGTAATAGTTGGTCAAGTTTTAACTTTTTGCTGACTTGCGGTAATAATAAACAAATCGCTAAAATAATCGCCGAAATTAAATTTAAGTCGTTGGTACTAAAACCGAGCTGTAAAACACCGAGAATAACAAAACGATAAATAATACTGCCAAGGGTTACAGCAACAAGTCGTTGATTTAAAGTTAACGTCCCAAAAACAACTTCACTAATAATAATCGACGCAAGAGCTATCACAATAATACCAATCCCCATATTAACGTCAGCATAACCATTGCTTTGTGCGATTAATGCGCCGCTTAAAGCAATTAAACCGTTTGAGACCATTAGCCCTAAAATTGTCATATTATCAGTATTAATACCGATAGACTGAGCCATCACCGGATTATCGCCAGTCACAATAAAAGCTTGACCTAAATCAGTTTGCAAGAAATAAATTAATAAACTAGTAATCATCATAATGGCAATTAACCCAACTAGGACACTATCAAAATAACGGGGGAGTGTTTTGAGAAAATGTTGGCTAAAAATTGTTGCTTGGCCAAGTAATGAAATATTTGATGTTCCCATAATCCGCAAATTAATGGATAAACAAGCGGTCATAACTAAAATACCAGCCAGTAAAATAGGCACTTTGCCTTTAGTATAAAGTAATCCAGTAATCAAACCAGCAACAGCTCCGGCTAGAAAAGCTAACCCAATTGCCGCAGTGGGCGTGAGGTGGTGCGTTAAACTGGTGACGGCTACCGCTGCCCCTAAAGGAAACGCGCCTTCAACGGTCATATCTGCAAAATTTAAAATCCGAAATGTTAAAAATAATGCAACGCCTAAAATGGCCCATAATAAGCCTTGACCAATAGTAGAAACAATCATACTCATTTAATCATCTCTCCTTTCGTTTGTGCCTGATGAACAACGGACTTAGGTAGATTAATTCCCAACGTTCGTGCTGTTTTTTCGTTAATGACATTGTGACCTTTCGTCACGTAGGCTAAAGGATAGTTGGCTGTTTTACGGCCTTTTAAAACTTGACCGGCCATTTGACCAGCAACTTTACCTAAGTCAAATTGGGTGATAGCATAAGCTGCCAACGCACCGTCTTTAACCATCGTATCAGCAGAAGCAAAGACCGGTTTTTTAGCACCATTAGCTACACTTACGAGTGTTTTCATAGCAGTCGCCACATTATTATCTTGTGGTGCATAGACGGCATCAACATCACGAACCATTTGTTGAGCCACTTGTTGCATATCATTCGTATTACTAATCGTATAGAATTTTGGCGTTAGACCGGCTTGAGTAACCAATTTGGCAAAATTCTTGGCATTATACTCACCACCATGGTCACTGGAAGAATAAATGATGCCGATTTTTTTAGCTTGTGGGACAACTTCTTGGAGTAACTGAAGTTGCTTATCTAAAGGCGCATCACCTGAAGTGCCCGTCACATTACCGCCAGGATGCTGATCTGTTTTGATTAGCTTAGCCCCAACTGGATCGGTGATACCTGCTAAGAGCACCGGTGTCTGACCTTTGGCAGCATTGGCGCAAGCTTGCGCAGCAGGGGTGGCAATGGCGGCCATTAAATCAACTTTTTCATCCACAAATTTTGTACTCATGGTTTTTAAATTGCTTTGATCACCTTGAGCGTTTTGAAAATCAAGCTTGACCGTTTGACCATCAATAAAACCCTCTGACTTTAAACCTGCAACAAAGCCTTGATGAATTTCATCTAAAACAGGGTGGGTTAACGGTTGTAAAATGCCAACAGTTGGGATTTTTTTGGTGGTACTTAGTGTTTGGTTCTGATTGGTCTTAATGAAAGCCCCAATTAAAAAAATAAGCAAAGCTCCAATAAAAGCAAGCATTCGTTTCATCATCATAACCTCGTTTTCATTGATAAAATTAATCACGAGATACAAAAAAGGCAAACCAGCATTTCTGCTCGTTTGCCTCAATTAAAAGGAACAGCAGAAGTCTGTTGATGGATGTTTTCCATGCAGACTTCTTTTTAACACACAAAAGTTAGCCAGCACAGATACAAACTGTTTGCCAGATTGTATCCGTGTGACGGCACTACAATCTGTTCTGCTGGCTTTGCCATGAACGATTAAGATTAGTTAATAACTTTTGCATGTTCATTACTCCTTTACGTATTTGAGTTCTTTGAGAAAGATTATTCAGCACCGCTAAGTGTGTTTAACAAATCTTAAACATTTCGCTCACTTGAAATTGACACTAGTATAGCCAATGCTTAATTAACTGTCAACAGTTTTTGAAATCATAATCTTTTTATTTGTTTACTTTCTGAAATAGTGGTATATTATAACTTGCGAAATTATGTAAACTGGGCTGACTTTGGGTATCTCACGGTTCAGCCCATTTCTTGCTAATTGATAGTGAGAGGAAGTGATTACCATCGCAGGAAGAATTCCCGAAGCTTTTATTGAGGAAGTGCGGCAAAAGACTAACATTGTTGATGTTGTCAGTCAGTACGTTCAACTGAAAAAACAAGGAAAAAACTTATTTGGGCTATGTCCCTTTCATGAAGAAAAGACGCCTTCATTTTCAGTAACGGAAGACAAACAAATCTTCAATTGTTTTAGCTGTCATCGTGGTGGTAATGTCTTCAAGTTCATCATGGATATTGAAGATATTTCCTTTCCCGAAGCAGTTTTAAAAGTCGCTGACTTCAGTGACATTTCGCTGCCCCAAGATCTCGCCACACAAAAAGCCACGGCAGATCAATCGCAGGCTCAACAATTACGCCAACTTTATCAAGATGTGCAAGTTTTATACATGCATATTTTGTTGAAAACTAAAATTGGCGAGCCAGCACTGGATTATTTACAGAATCGTCAACTTGATGAGCAGGCAATTAACGAATTTGGATTAGGTTTTGCACCTGATCAAAGTGATTTGCTACTCAACTTTTTAAAAACGCGTCATGTCTCACGTGAATTAATGGTTCGTTCTGGACTGTTTGCGCAACGTCAAGATGGTCAGTTAATTGATCGTTTTCGTAATCGGGTGATGTTTCCGATTTGGGATCAGTCTGGGCGAGTGATTGCTTTTTCTGGACGTTTATTAACCAAGTCTGATAACGAACCGAAATATTTAAACTCACCAGAAACTGAAATTTTTCAAAAACGTGATGTGCTCTATCATTTTGCCCAAGCTAAGCGTGAAATTCGACAAACCAAAACAGCCTATTTGTTTGAAGGCTTCATGGATGTCATTAGCGCTTATCGCGCCGGCGTGACTAATGGTATTGCCTCAATGGGAACTAGCTTAACATCTGATCAATTATATTTATTGTCTCGAGCCGCACAGCGGTTAATTATTTGTTATGATGGTGATGAACCTGGTCAGAATGCAATTGCTGATGCGTTAAAATTAGTTAAGGAGCGGCCGTTCGAAATTGGTGTCGTGATGCTACCTGATGGCCAAGATCCTGATGAATACATCAAGGCTCATGGTGCTGAAGCATTTCAACAGCAATTAGAAGGTCACGTCTTAACACCAGTAGCGTTTGAATTACAACGTTTAGCTGGACAATATAATTTCTCGGTTGATAATGAACGTTTGGCTTATGTTCAAAGTGCTTTACAAACTTTGGTGACAATTGAGTCAACAGTCGAACAAGATTTATATTTACGGCAAGTGGCTGATCAAGCTAATGTTGATTTAACCGCATTAAAGACCGAATTTACCAATGCAGTACGGCAATATCAGCGTAAAGAGCGCGCTAAGAAACGACAAACGCGTTTAACCACTCAGCAGACAAGTTCAGCGCCGCCAATTTTAAATGTCGTTTTAAATCGGACCGAGATTTCTGAACGACGCTTGTTGAACTTGGCAATTGGCGATCCAACGCTGTGTCAACAATTGCTTGATCAAGCCGATTTTGCCTTTAATAATCCGCAGTTGCAAACATTATTTGAAAACTGGCAACAATATTTACAAACAGACGGTCAGCATGATGTGGCCGGCTTTGCTGATTTTCTCACACCGGATCAGCAACCATTGTTAATGGAAGTTGAAATGATGCCACTGCCGGATGAAATTAGCGATGCTGAAATCAATGATTACATTCATAATATTCAAACTGCTCACCTTGACCAACGTTTAAAAAATGCTCAGCAACAAGTTAAACGAGCGGCCGAACAAGGCGATGGTGATGCAGAGATGAAATGGCTAAACGAACTTTTACAGTTAAAACGCCAATTGAGTCAATAGCAATGTAGGGGGACAATCTAGATGGCAGAAAAGAAAACAACTAAAAAAACAACCGCTAAAACAAAACAAGAAATGAAAGCAGAAGTTAAGAAATTAACTACTGCTGTTAATGCTTTAGTTAAAGAACATAAACCCGATAAAGAAATTACCGAAGATGAACTAGTTAGCAAAATTGTTCAACCTTTTGAACTGGAAGATCAAGCTGTCGATGAATTAATGCAGCAACTAGAAGACAAAGGTTACGCAATTGTTGATCAAGACGGTAATCCTAGTGCCCGTTCCCTCAAGAAAGAAAAAGAAGTTAGTAAGAAGTCATTAACGAACCTTTCTGCACCAACAGGAGTTAAAATTAACGATCCCGTCCGGATGTATTTAAAAGAAATCGGTCGTGTTCCGTTATTAAAAGCCGATCAAGAAGTGGCCTTAGCTTTACGAATCGAGCAAGGTGACGAACAAGCTAAGCAAGAATTAGCAGAAGCTAACTTGCGTTTAGTTGTTTCAATTGCGAAACGTTACGTTGGTCGTGGCATGCAATTTCTTGATTTAATCCAAGAAGGTAACATGGGCTTAATGAAGGCCGTTGAGAAATTTGATTACCGCAAAGGCTTTAAGTTCTCAACTTATGCCACCTGGTGGATTCGTCAGGCAATTACGCGTGCAATCGCTGATCAAGCTCGAACAATTCGGATTCCAGTTCATATGGTCGAAACAATTAATAAATTGATTCGGATCCAACGTCAATTACTACAAGATCTTGGTCGTGAACCAACACCTGAAGAAATTGGCGCCGAAATGGACATGCCAACTGAAAAAGTTCGGGAAATCTTGAAAATTGCCCAAGAACCTGTTTCTTTGGAAACACCAATTGGTGAAGAGGACGACTCACATTTAGGTGACTTCATTGAAGATCATGATGCAACTAGTCCTGAAGAGCACGCTTCTTACGAATTGTTGAAAGAACAATTAGAGAGTGTCTTAGATACATTGACTGACCGTGAAGAAAACGTCTTACGTTTACGTTTTGGTCTTGATGATGGCCGAACACGCACACTTGAAGAAGTTGGTAAGGTCTTCGGCGTTACACGTGAACGGATTCGGCAAATTGAAGCAAAAGCATTGCGGAAATTACGCCACCCATCACGTTCTAACCAATTAAAAGATTTCTTAGAATAATTAACTTTAAGCTCAGGGCAAAATGTCCTGAGCTTTTTTCGTGCTTTTTGCTAAGGGGTACATGAAACATGATAATACTTTTGCTATAAAGTTAGATTGACAAGTAGTTTAATAATCGTCGAGTTTAAAAACGATACCAATAATATGAGTAGCGTAGGAAAATCGCGGTCAGCCGCGAAATTGTTGTTGATGCTTTAGCATTTACAACAAAGCTTGTATTTAAGACAAGCTTTGATTGGCTTAAATCAATGCTCGCAGCGTTCCACCGCCGTATTTTCCGGAGATACGGCAATCACCAGATTAGTAAAAACATCATTGTATTTGCAATTGAAGCATGAGCATGAAGAATTTTTAGTTTTAATAATTTTCAAAATGGTTTAGTTGTGGGACTAATTAATTAAGGTAATCTTTGCTATAATAGAAGCGTAAACAATTTCAAGGAGTTTTTAATGGTTAAACTTTCAAAACGGTTACAAGCAGTGGCAGACTTAACCCAACCTTGGCGGCGAATTGCCGACATTGGTTCTGATCATGCCCACTTACCACTATATTTACGAGAACAAAATAAAATCGACTTCGCGGTTTGTGGTGAAGTCATTCCCGGACCATACGAAATTGCCGCAGCACACGTCAAAAACAGTGCTTATTCAGCGGATTTAGTCGTCCGTTTGGCAGATGGTCTACAGGCTATTCAGCAAGATGATCAGGTTGAATGTGCTGTAATTGCTGGTATGGGTGGCATGTTAATCACACAAATTTTAGAGCGTGGTTATCAAGAACTTAGTTGGCTGAAAGGCTTAGTTTTACAGCCTAATCAAAATGTCGACGTCGTTCGTAAATGGTTAGCCGAACACAATTGGCAAATTACAGCTGAAAATCTGGTTTTTGATGAAGGCCACTATTATCAAATGATGGCAGCTCAACCTAGTAAAACCCCAACAACTTACACTGATCTGCAATTATTAATGGGACCGGCAATGTTGCAAATGTCAGCCGTGCCTGCTGATTTCACTCATTACTGGCAATTTAAATTAACCCAAAAACAAGCAATTTTACAGCAATTACAAAATGCTAGTGAGCCACCGGCCGATAAGATTTCACAGATGGCTAAAGAAGTTGATTTGATTAAGGAGGGATTAAATGCAACCAACCGTTCAACAAATCATTGATCAATTCGAACAATTTGCACCACCACGTTATGCAGAACCCCATGATCCGATTGGCTTACAAATAGGTAATCGCGACCAAATTGTTCATAAAGTTTTAGTCACCTTAGATGTTCGACCAGAAGTCGTTCAAGAAGCAATTGCTAATCAGGTTGACTTGATTTTAGCCCATCATCCGCTGATGTTTCGCCCAGCACCACACTTGGACTATCGTGATCCCCAACAGAGAATGTATATGGATTTGATTCAACATCAAATTTCCGTCTTTGCTGCTCACACAAACTTAGACGAAACGCCCAGCGGCATGAACGACTGGCTAGGTGAGAAAATTGGCTTAGAAAATCTACGGCCCTTTAATCGGCGCACAAAAGACTTTAGTGAGCCCTCGATTTATCTAGGTGTTGTCGGTGAACTGCCCACCACGCAGTCGGTACTAGCGTTTGCCCAAACCTGCAAACAAGTTTTTAACGTCTCTGGTTTGCGTTTAACAACCCAGCATCCGGAGCACCCCGTTAAACGGGTCGCAATTATTGGCGGAGATGGTGGTAAGTTTTATCGTACAGCCTTGGCTGAAGAGGCCGATGTTTTAATTACCGGCGACGTTTATTATCATACCGCTCACGATATGTTAGCTGAGGGCTTAAGCGTCATTGATCCTGGTCATCATATCGAAGCCGTGATTATGGAGCGACTGCCACCGTTACTTAAAGAATGGCAACAACAGCATGATTGGCAATTCGAGATTCAAGTTTCACAGATTAACACTGATCCATTTCAATTTATTTAAATTACTGGAGGTTATCACATCATGGCAAAATACGAAAATTTAGTCCCAAGATTTCTTAAATATGTAAAGGTTAATACACGTTCTAATCCTAACTCTGACACAATTCCTTCCGCTGCTCATGAAGTACCATTTTTAAAGTCATTAATGGCTGAGTTGGAAGAAATGGGCATGAGTGAAGTTAAATATAACGAAAAAAATAGTTATGTGACAGCTTTATTACCATCAAATCTTGATCACAAAGTACCAACAATCGGCTTTATTACCCATATTGATACCGCTGATTTTAACGCTGAAGGTGTTAACCCTCAAATCGTTGAAGATTATGACGGTCAATCTGTTATCAAACTTGATGCTGAAGGCAAATATGTCTTGGATCCAGCTGAATTCTCAAGTTTAAAGAAGTATGCCGGTCATACGTTAATTACTACTGATGGTACAACCTTACTAGGTGCTGACGATAAGTCTGGTGTTGCTGAAGTGATGACAGCTATGGAATATTTGATTAGTCATCCCGAAATTAAACACGGTGATATTAAAGTTGGCTTTGGTCCTGATGAAGAAATTGGTACTGGTGCCGATCACTTTGATGTTAAAGATTTCAATGCTGATTTTGCTTATACTGTTGACGGTGGTCCGTTAGGTGAATTGGAATATGAAACTTTTAATGCCGCTTCTTTCAAATTAAAGATTGAAGGTAAAGATGTTCATCCTGGTAGTGCTAAAGATATCTTAGTTAGTGCTATTCAATTAGGTATCGACTTCCAAAATCAATTACCACGTGATGAAACACCAGAAACCACTGACGGTCGCCAAGGTTTCTTCCAGCTTTGGATTTTCAACGGTACAATTGATGAAGTTAACATGGAATATATTATTCGTGACTTTGATCGTGAAGGCCTCGAAAATCGGAAACAATTAGTCAAAGATATTGTGGCTAAAATGAACAAAGAACTTGGCCAAGAACGCTTAACTTTAGACATGCATGACGAATATTACAACATGGTTGAAGTCATGAAAGATCACATGGATGTTGTCAAATTAGCAGAAGAAGCAATGGCTGAATTAGATATCACACCTGATGAATCACCTGTTCGTGGCGGTACTGACGGCTCTAAATTATCATTCATGGGCTTGCCAACACCAAACTTATTTGCTGGTGGTGAAAACATGCACGGTCGCTATGAATATGTTTCTGAGCAAGTTATGGAACAAGCACTTGATGTTGTTTTGAAGATCAGTGAATTAAATGTTAAACAAAACAGCTAATCAGGCTCAATATGCTTTATTGGCTCATCCCGCCAAGCATAGTTTGTCACCCCAAATTCATAATTATGGCTTTAAAGTAAACCGCCTAAACGCGGTTTATTTTGTTATTGATACAAATGCTAGTGGGCAAGAAGTGGCTCGAGAAATTCGGCGGCAACCATTGACTGGCTGTAATTTATCCTTGCCTTTAAAAGAAACTATTTTGCCTGAACTAGATGCTATTTCAACCAGTGCTCAACTGATTGGTGCGGTGAATACCGTTTATAATGACAATGGGCGCTTAATTGGTGAAAATACTGATGGTACTGGTTTGGTTGCTGATATTAAGGCTCACGGTGTTGATTTAACGCAGGCCAATATTCTCTTACTCGGTGGTGGCGCCACAGCACGTGCTATCTTAACGGCACTTGCTTTAACACCAGTTGATAGTGTCACGGTTTTACAACGTGCACACCGACCACACTACGAACAAGTTGAACAACTGATTAAGAATTTAACACCAAAAACAACGACTAAATTAACTTGTCAGCCTTGGCAACAAGTTGAACAACTTAATTGGCCACAATTTAACTTGTTGATTAATGCCACGAGCATTGGGTTTGGCAAACTTAGTGATCAAGCGCCATTAACACGCCAACAATTAGCCCATTTACAGCCAACAACTAAAGTTTGGGATGTCATTTATCAACCACGCCAATCGCAATTACTTCAACAGGCAGCTCAACTTGGATTACAAACCCATAATGGCTTAGGCATGTTAGTGCAACAAGCAGCGGGTGCCTTTAACTTTTGGACTGGCAAAAACTTACCTGTTAACGAAATCGAATCTTTTTTGAAATGAGGACTTCAACTATATGATTATTCAATTTAAAACACCCATGAACCACGTTATCGTCGACGACATTTTAGAACAAATGAAAAAAGGCCACCATCATGGGGTTATGTCTGACAATCATTTGATTATTTACGATTTAGATCATTTTGATTTTACCGACCGTGAAGCTTCAGTTATTGAACATATTGAAGCAACGCAACCACGTTATGCATTAAGCAGTCGCAAGTTCCAACCTGAGGATACAATTATTGAAACAGCTCATAATAAAATTGGCGGCGATAATTTTACTGTCATGGCCGGTCCTTGTTCAGTTGAAAATGAAGAAATGATTCACCGCTTGGCTGCTGAAGTTAAAGCTGCTGGAGCAACCGTCGTTCGCGGTGGGGCCTTCAAGCCTAGAACATCACCATATGACTTCCAAGGTTTAGGTGTTGAAGGCTTGCGTTATTTACGTGAAGCAGCCGATGAAAATGACCTAGATGTGATCACTGAAGTCATGTCTATTGAAGAAGTCGAAACGATTGGCGAATATACCGATATTTTTCAAATCGGTGCTCGTAACATGCAAAACTTTGACTTGTTAAAGGCTGTTGGCAAAACCGATAAACCAGTCGCTTTAAAACGTGGTTTGGCAGCAACAATTGATGAGTGGTTAAACGCGGCTGAATATATTATCAGTGAAGGTAATTCAAAAGTAATGTTAGTTGAACGAGGAATTCGGTCATTTGACAGCACCTATACCCGTAATATTCTTGATGTCGGCGCAATTGCGGTTGCCAAGAAACTAAGTCATTTCCCAATTATCGTTGATTCTAGCCATGCAGCTGGTCATGCTGACTTAGTTGCACCGATGGCTTATGCTGGTGTTGCTGCTGGTGCTCAAGGTTTACTAATTGAAGTCCATGACCATCCTAGTCAAGCACTTTCTGATGCAGCACAACAATTGACCCCAGCACAATTCACTAAACTGGTGGCTCAAGCTAAAAAAATTCACGCTTTAACTGAAAATCATGACTAATTGGCAATTAAAGCTCGCGGATAAAACGACGAAGATCCAAGTACAAACCGGAAGTAGTCAGCAGTTATTAACTGCTTGGCCGCAACTTGAAGGTAGAAAAATCCTGATCTTAACAGATAGTCAGGTGGCGCCGTTATATTTACAAAAGTTAGTTCAACAACTAGCGGCAGTTTGTCAAGTCTTTACTCAGATTGTGGCCGCAGGGGAGTCTAGTAAAAAATTAGCCAATGTGGAAATTTGCTATCAACAATTAATTGAAAATCATTTTACCCGTCAAGATTATTTATTGTGCCTTGGCGGCGGCATGGTTGGTGATTTAGGTGCTTTAGTTGCCAGTACTTTTATGCGTGGCTTGCGCTTGATTCAATTACCCACCACAATCGTTGCCCAATCAGATAGTAGCATTGGTGGCAAGACGGCCATTGATTATCACGACGTTAAAAATTTAATTGGTACTTTTTATCCAGCAGAAGCGGTCTTAGTCGATCCAGAATTATTGTTAACACTACCACAGCGAGAATTAGCGGCTGGCTTGGCCGAGGTTATTAAATCGTTATTGATTAGTGAGCAACAACCGGAGGATCAACAATTACTAGCACAAATTACCCCAGACGAATTGTCCAAGACTGCTTTATTGGCCCGGTTAGTTACGCGGGGCCTTCAAATTAAGTCTCAGCTGGCTCAAGTGGACTTTTACGATTTTAAGGAGCGCCGTTATTTAAATTTTGGTCATACGATTGGACACGCGGTGGAAGCATTAGCAGCTGGTCAATTACATCATGGTGAGGCAGTTAGCATTGGCATGGTCGCGATGATGCGCGCTTTAGTAGCGCATCAACAACTACCAATATCAGTGTTGACGCAGACGCAAAAACTGTTAATCAGTCTAAATTTACCTATTGAAATTCCTCAGCAGTTCACGCACCAACAGATTATGACTAAACTCATGACAGATAAAAAAGCTAATGATGTCGGTATTCAATTGGTCTTATTGCACGATATTGGACAACCTTATTTACAGACCATGACATTCACAGATTTTAAACAATGGTTAGGATGGTAACAGATGGATTATGTCACAGCTGGTGAATCACACGGGCCCTTTTTAACGGCCATTATTTCAGGCTTTCCTGCTAATGTGCCACTGAATCAAGCAACCCTTTTAAATCAGTTGCACCAGCGGCAAGTCGGCTATGGTCGTGGCGGCCGCATGAAAATTGAAACCGACCAAGTTCAAGTCACCAGTGGCGTTCGTTTTGGTAAAACATTAGGTTCGCCAATTGGGTTATTATTAGCCAATAAAGATTATCAAAATTGGCAACACGTCATGTCAATTTGGGATGAGGCCGATCAAAACACACCGGAAAATCGTAAACGAACGATTACCAAACCACGACCAGGTCATGCTGATTTAGTCGGTGGCTTAAAGTATCAACATCTCACAGATTTGCGTAATGTTTTAGAACGAGCTAGTGCCCGCGAAACAGCAATGCGCGTAGCAGTGGGAAATTTATGCCAACAATTTTTGGCCAATTTTGACATTCAGATCAGTGGTATTGTCACCGCAATCGGCCCGGCTGAACTAGACAACAAGACATTAGCTCATCTTAGTCGGGCGCAGTCCGCTACTGATTTTACAACAGCAGTCATATTGCCTGTACAAGCAAGTAATGTCCGCACGGTAGACGAAACAGCAGCCCAACAAATGCGCACTGTCATTGATCAAGCTCAAGCGGCTAAGACAACTTTAGGCGGTAAAATTCGCGTGATTGTCCAAGGACTGCCTGCAGGATTAGGTAGTTACGTTGACGCTCAACAAAAATTAGATGCCCGTTTAAGTCAATCCTTAATGAGTATCAACGCCATTAAAGGCGTTAGTTTCGGTGATGGTTTTGCCCTGGGGACAACGAATGGTCGTGCAACTCTAGATTTAATTACCTACAAACAGGGGCAATATCAGCGGCTGAGTAATCATCAAGGTGGCTTAGAAGGTGGCATGACTAATGGTGCGCCATTATTAATCGATTTGGTGATGAAACCCATTCCGACTCAACCAACTGGTAGCCCAACCATTGATGTCCAAACCAAAGAATCTGCCCAAGCAACGGTTGAACGTTCTGACACAACAGCAGTGCCAGCAGCTTCGGTTATTGCCGAAGCAATGACCGCGATTACAATCATGCAGGCCTTCTGTGACATGTTTGGGGCTGATGATTTAACTCGAATTAAACGCAACTATCAAGCTTATTTGGATGGGATTAATGACTAAATCAGAACAAATTCAACAACAATTTAAAGAGCTGCAAATAACGCCCACACAATCATTGCAAGGAACTTATCAAACGCCTAGCGATAAAAGTATTTCTCACCGCGCGTTAATTTTTGGTGCGATTGCAAAAGGACAAACAGTCATTAACCGGCTTTTACCAGCAGCAGACGTGTTACGGACTAAAACTGCTTTACAACAACTAGGGGTTAAAATCACAACTACTAATAAACAAACAATCGTTGAAGGGCAGGGTGGTTTTAAGTTTAAACAACCTCAACAGCCCTTAAATCTCGGTAATTCGGGCACAACGACGCGCTTATTTTTAGGCTTATTAGCTAAACAAGATTTTCCAATCACCCTTGTTGGTGATGCCAGTTTAAGTCAACGACCAATGGCACGTGTGGTTACGCCTTTACAAGCTGTGGGGATGAAAGTTAACTATCTAAATGAGTTTGATCAGCTACCTTTGACAATTTTGCCGAATCAGCATTTACAAGCTTTGAATTATCAAATGCCGATTGCCAGTGCCCAATTAAAATCAGCTTTAATTTTAGCAGCCTTGCAAGCAGACCAACCATCAAAAATCGATCAGCTTGCTGAAAGTCGGAATCATACCGAATTAATGTTGACTCAATTTGGCGGTAATATCACCGAAAAGCAACATTGTTTGCAGATTCAACCCTTGACGCAACCGTTAATTGGCCAAACACTGACGGTCCCTGGCGATCCTTCCACGGCAGCATTTTTGATCACTGCAGCTTTGTTACTACCTAATAGTCGTTTAACGGTTACTAATCACAGTCTTAATCCAACTCGCACGGGCTTTTTACAGTTATTAGAGGCACAACATGCACCACTAACATATTTAAATAAAACAACCGCAGGCGAACCAAGCGCCGATATTCAAATTAAAACTTTGATTACGCCACTAAAAGCTTTTACGATTAATCAGGAAAATTTAGGACGTTTAATCGATGAAATTCCAATTATTAGTTTGCTGGCAACGCAGGCAGTAGGGACGACAGTAATTCGTGACGCGCAAGAATTACGCTATAAAGAAACCGATCGCTTGCACGTTGTCGCCACAGAATTAACTAAGTTTGGTGCGACAATTACTGAATTGCCGGATGGTTTGCAAATTACCGGTCCCACTCAATTAAAACGCCCTAGTGTACCGTTAGACGCTCATCAAGATCACCGTATTGCGATGATGTTAGTTATTGCCGAATTATCGATTGGGGAGAAATTGCCGATTGCTGGTATTGAAAGTATCGCGATTTCTAATCCAACATTTATCAAGGATCTGATTTCATTGCTAAAGGATGAAAATAAATGAGTATCATTTTGATTGGTTTTATGGGTGCAGGTAAAACAACCATCGCTAAAACCTTAGCGACGCAATATCAGTTACCAATGGTCGACACAGACCAACTATTAAGCCACCAATATCAACAACCCACTGGCGAATTATTCACGGCTATTGGCGAAACAAAATTTCGCGAAGTAGAATTCCAGGCTTTAAAAATAGCTTTGCAGGCTAACATCCCAATTATTGCCACAGGTGGCGGCATTATTGAGTATCAAAAAAGTTGGCAACTATTGGCTAAACAGAATGACGTATTTTGGTTAGACGTTGATTTTGCAACTTGCTGGCAACGCATTGCAAACGATTCAAATCGCCCAGTTGCCCAACAAAACTCACCAGCAACTTTATTAGCGCGTTATCAAAATCGGCAACGACGTTATCAGTCCGCTGCTAATTACACAATTACTGCAGCTAATCAATCACCATTATCATTAGCTAGCCAAATTTGGGCCTTGCAAACAACACTGCAGTAATCAAAAAAAAATTTTTAAAGTATAAAAAATCGAAGCCTCAGACCAGAAGCGTAACTAGATAAGAAAGCCTAGTTAATCGCTGGTCTTGCGACTTCGATTTTTTATTTAGTCATTTTAGAGATTAGGGTCGACATTAAAGTTCAAAGGAGAATCAGCAGTTTGTTCTGTTAATAATTGTGCTGTTAATTTTTGGTAAGCTTTCAAAGCAATATCCGCAACTTTTTGATTATGCTGATCAATCAAATCTTGATGACTTGCTTGTTCAGCCAACGCTTGATCAGATTGGCGTAATTGTTGCGTTAAGGCTTGGTTAGTATCGCGTTGTACACCAGCTAATAACTTAGCATTGCGCGCCCAATGACGATCTAAGAGAACGCTGGCTTGTTTGAAGACCCAGTATGCTGAATTAGTCGAGTAAGTTTCCTTGCCGTGGGCATACATTGCGGGTACTTTTTGACCATAACTATAAAATGGCACATAAACACTTTGGGCAGCAATTCCCATTGCTAACCAATGCACACCAATTAATTCAGGTTGTTGCACAGGACGTAATTGTAAGAGATGTGACTCTTGACAAGTAGCCACGCTAATTGGTCGAAAACGGGGGGTTACTTGCGGATTGGCAACCAGATCATAAGGTGTATTCTGATAGTGATCGCTTAATACACGTTGTGCCATTTGCACAGAAATTGGAAAATCAGGCTTGCGAATAAACGGTAAATTAAAGTCTTGTGGCATTTGTTTAGCAGATGGTGTTAATAACCGTTGGCCACTCCAAACACGCGGTGTGTTGTAGACCAAATCCGAGTCATCAGTAGTGCCAAAAATCCGCCGAAAGTTAAAGGGTTGATCAGCTGGCCATAATTGGTTTGCTTGAACAAATTCTTGTAAATGAGGTGCCGTCATAAAAGCATCAGTATCATTAAAGTCAACGACTTCAATACCTAGTTGATTGGCAACAACTGCATAACTGTCATCGGGAATTCGTTGGGCAACCCATTGATGTCCCGAAGCTACTTCAAAGTACCAAGCTTCTTTTTGATCAGCAAATAAGATCCCATTGGCTTCAGCACTGCCGTGTTCAGTAATAATTTCACCTAAACGCTTAACGCCTTCTCGAGCCGTCTTAACGTAGGGAAGTACAACTGTAATGATTGCTTCTTCTAAAATACCGGTTTCTAATTCAAAGGGGTCAGCAGCTAAAACCCGTTCATTAGCATAAGCACTTTCTGTTGCGCTAACAGCCACATGATACTCATTGATCCCATCTTCAGCAAAAATACCATAACGATCGGTCCACTCAGGTGTTGCCGAATATTGGTAAGCAACTTCGGGAAGCTTAAGCTCAAATTTATTAGCTTTTGATTTAAAAATTACTTGTTGGTGTTCAATATGAGGATAGAATTTTAAATGTTTAGGCCAAGCAGTTTGACTATCTTCGTTACGGCCAATGATCACCGATCCGTCGATACTAGCTTTTTTACCGATTAAAATTGACGTACAAGCGGAACGTCCGTACTTTTTTGTTGTCATGAATAAACTCCTTTTTTGATTAAATATACATAGACACGCTGTCGATTAAAAAATGATTTAATACCTATATTTTAGTCTATTTGTTAATAAACTGCACGAGGTTTATCTGTTTAATTTATGAATAAATTTACATTAAGCAAACTATTTAGCAAATTAAGAATTGCTTTTTTAACATTAAAAATCTGACTTCATGATATAATGAAAGGCTTAAAAATAAAATATTTATTGGTCATCTTTTCAGAAAGTCGAGAGATAGCAATGGTTAAAAAAGTGATTACTCGTCAAGAGGTAAGCCATGAATTAGTATCAGATCAGTATTTTATGACTGGTCATTTAGGCTTGAAAATTCGTCAAACTTTATTGGCCTTATTAGCCTGGTTAGGGGTCTTTTTGTCGTTCCTTTGGTTATCAATACCTTATCTTTGGCCACAAATTACTAAACAATTGCACTTTAATATGAAGCGACAAGAAGTCAGCGAAATTAAATCATTCGGTTTATTTTTTCTCACTGCTGCGTTGGTAATTTTTATTGGTGCCATTGTTTTAACAATTCGCAATAACTGTATCTACAATCGCAAGTTAACCAAGTATACACTTCATGATGAACAAGAAGTTGAACAGCGGATCGCGATTATGGATCAGTTTTACACTGAACGTTTTGGGCCTAGAGAAATGCGAGAATCCGTTCGTTATTACTCCGTATCTGAGGAGCAGAACCTGGCTGATGATACGATTCAGAATTTATTTAAGGAAAACGGTGAATCGTAATGAGTCAGATACTTAGCCAATTAAACGGCGTTTTCAAAATTATTTTCCTATTACTTATTTCTTATCCAGTTTTAGGTGCATTTTCTTGGTTTGTTGGTGCTATTTGTTTTCGATTTTTATTTCGTTATAATTTACCAGCATGGATTCCACTGACCAAAAGAATCGAACCCATGATTACCATTATGATTCCAGCTCACAATGAAGAAATCGTAATTGAAAAGACGATTACGTATTTAATGACAAAATTAAACTATCACAACTACGAAGTGCTCGTCACTGATGACGGCTCAACAGATCAAACTCCGGTAATTCTTGAACGACTCATGCAACGTTATGATAATCTTCGTGTGCTGCATATCGAAAAGAATAAAGGGAAAGCCCACGCTTTTAACATTGGCGTTGGTTTTGCAAAAGGTAAGCTAATTCTTAGTAATGATGCAGATACAGTCCCTGAACCAGATGCGCTATGGAAGTACGTGAATTACTTCTTGTATCGTAATTCTAATAATATCGCGGCAGTTACGGCAAACATGGACGTTAAAAATCGTACTAAAATTATTGCCAAGTCCCAAACCGTTGAATTTTCCAGCATTGTTGGTATTATCAAACGCACTCAACAAGCAGTCTTGGGCGTTATTTATGCTTACAGTGGAGCCAATACCATGTATCGCAAAAGAGCTTTGTTAGATGTTGGTTTATTTCGACAAAATCGGGCAACTGAAGACATTAGTATTGCCTGGGATCATCAAGCGCGTGAATGGTTATCTTTATTTGCACCTGAAATCATGTTCTTTATGGAGGTGCCGGAAGATCTGAAAGGATTGTATCATCAACGTAAACGTTGGGCTAAAGGCGGTACAGAAGTTTGGTTAACAAATTTTAAATTAGTTTTCCACCACCCAATTCGCAATATTGGTCGGACAATGCTGTTTGTTGATCAAAGTTTAAGTATTATCTGGTCGTTATTTTTCTGGTTCTCTTCCATAGTTTTTGCTATCAAAATGATCATTGCGATCAGTTCGGGCCAATGGGTTACAATTTACCAGTTACTGACAACTTCAGCTGTCTTCATTAGTTTTGAAATGATTGCTGGTATTTTACAACTTATGGCAAGTCTTATTGTTGATGATCGCGGTCGTAAATTAAAATACTTTTTATTTGCGCCTTTTTACATGTTGTTCTACTGGTTGATCAATACTTTAACAATTTTAACGACTTTTATTGCGGCTGTTAAAACTATTTTAGGACAGGGTACTGGTACTTGGGTTAGTCCTGAACGTCATCGTGATTAGCTTTCACTCTGTTAATGAAGTATTAGCTGACACAACTTTACAACACTTCCTAAATAGCCGATAATAAAACTATCTTTTATTTAATTAAGGAGGGCTAATCCATGCCATTCGTTCATATTGAAGTCGTTGCTGGTCGGACAGAAGCACAATTAAAAGCCATGATTGAAGACGTTACGGAAGCCGTTGTTAAGAATATCAATGTTCCTGCAGAACACGTTCATGTTATTCTTGATGAAATGCAACCTAATCGCTATGCTCAAGGCGGCGTCTTACGCAGCGAACAAAAATAAAAATTCGAAAAGGACTCACGACATTTAGCCGCTGCTGTCCTTTTTTAATACAAATAATTCCAATTCACTTGCTAAACCAAAGGTAACCGTTTTATCATGAGTAAGTACTAGTTCGAATGTTTTCTTAAAAATAAAATCAATCTAAAGGAGTTTTTTAAATGGTCTATCGTGCAGCAGAGAATCGTTATGAAAAAATGCTTTATCGGCGTGTCGGGCAGAGCGGCTTAAAGTTATCGGCTTTATCGTTAGGTCTTTGGCACAACTTTGGTGATGTTGATCGCCTTGCTAACCAGCGCGACTTATTACATTATGCCTTTGATCACGGCATTACTTGTTTTGATATTGCCAATAATTATGGTCCCAGCGCAGGATCAGCTGAAGAGAATTTCGGCAAAATCTTTCATGATGATTTTAAGCCTTATCGTGATGAAATGATTATTACTTCTAAAGCCGGCTTTTATATGTGGCCTGGTCCCTATGGCGAGTGGGGCTCACGCAAGAATATTATCGCTAGCTGTAACCAAAGTCTTAAACGAACAGGTTTGGATTATTTTGATATCTTTTACTCACACCGTCCTGATCCTGAAACACCGTTTGAAGAAACAGCATTAGCGTTAGATCAAATTGTTAAATCTGGTAAGGCTTTATATATCGGTATTTCTAACTATGACGCTGAACAAACCCAAGCGATTACGACTATTTTTAACGACTTGAAGACACCTTATATTATTCACCAAGTCCAATATAATATGTTTGAACGAACTCCAGAAGATGGATTGTTCGACGTTTTAACTGCTGAACACAAAGGGGCGACTGTTTACAGTCCCTTAGCACAAGGCTTATTAACTGATCGTTACCTGAACGGCATTCCCGAAGATTCGCGTGCTAATCGACAAGATAGTCCATTCTTGTCAGTTGAGGATGTCGATCAACGTTTAGCTCAAATTAAACAATTGAATCAAATTGCTGAATCACGGGGACAATCCTTAGCAGAAATGTCCTTAGCTTGGGATTTACGCAATGAGGTTGTTGCAAGTGTCATTATCGGTGCTAGTCGGGTTAGTCAGCTTGAAGATAATTTACAAGTCTTAGACCATTTAGATTTTAATGATTCTGAATTAGCCCAAATTGATCAAATTACCAAATAATTAGTTTTACAAAAAGACGCCATTAGTCATCATTTTGACTAATAGCGTCTTTTTAAAATGTGGTTATAAACTTAAATAGCGGCTTAAATAATCAGCTAATCCGTTTTGATCATTGGTTAAAGTTGTCACATCATTAGCAATCGCTTTAACATTAGGTACGGCATTGGCCATAGCAACGCCCCAGCCAACATTGGTTAACATATCTAAATCATTGACTTCATCACCAAAAGCAATGATATCGCGGTCAGCAATATTGAAATAGTCAGCGACGTAGCGCACACCAGCATATTTGTTAATGCCATGATGGACAATTTCTAGAGCATTAACTTCGCCACCCCAACTATTCATTTCAATGTCAGGATATTTAGCACCAAGAACTTGCTTCACATAAACTTGATCTTTATTATCTAAGAAAATCGTTAAAGAAGTCGGATCAGTGGTTAAACTTTGCTCATTTAAAATTTGTTCGCTAGTTAATTGAGTCGGGAAGAAACCAATATCTAAGTCAGCTAATTGGTCAGCAAATAAAAAGTTTTTGCCTTCAGCAGCAATCATTTGAATCGGTAAGTCGCGTTTCATCTTTAGTACATCAAAAACTAAATCACGAGGGATAGTAGAATCACGTTCACCAGCCCACACTTGGTCGGGAACATGAATTAAACCACCGTTAAAATTAACCATCGGGCTATTTAACTTTAACTGATGATAATAATTAACACTAATGCGATTAGGACGACCAGTGGCAATCGCTACAAGGTTACCAGCATCTTCAGCTTTTTTAAGAACACGAGCAGTTTCACTAGTGATTTTAGATTGATTATTTAAGGTTGTACCATCAAGATCTAATGCAATTAATTTTTGTGTCATGAGCTAATTCCTTTTTATCTTGTTTTTGTGAATAACATAAAAGTTGTTTTTTAATAAAGCGTATCGTTTAATCTTATCAAAAAAAGCACTAATAATAAAGTTTTCTCACTTTAAGCGTCATTGAACCAATGATTTTTAAATTGCGCTTCCATTGATTTGTCGGTATAATCAGGGTCAGGGAGTGAAGCTTATGGCAACTGATGAACAAAAAGAAAAAATGCTAAACGCACTGGAATCTGTCATTGATCCAGAATTAGGGATTGATATTGTCAATCTCGGCTTGATTTATGAAGTTGATCTAGATGATGATGGCTTAGCTACAGTTAACATGACGCTAACGACAATGGGTTGTCCTTTAACCGACTATCTTAGCGATAACATTAATCATGCTCTGAAGGCATTGCCTGAAGTGAATGATGTTGAGATCGAACTTGTTTGGTATCCACAATGGAATCCTGATATGATGAGCCGCTATGCGCGAATCTCATTAGGTATCGGTTAAAAATACTTCAACCAAAATAAAAAAACGTGATAATATCACGTTTTCTACATACACTGCCTAACAGTGTGAAGTTGATCTAAGTAGGCTAGTTGCTATCTTTTACTAGCAAGATAAGTTGTCAGACGTTGCGCTTCTTCAGGAGTAGGCGTCATTTCGCCAGCTTTAATCTGATGAATTGCTTCAACACTGAAGTGGCTCTCAAATGCGATTTGAGTATCTGTTAATTCTTTACGCTTCTGAAATTCAATTAATTCTTCCGCAATTTTTGGTAATGCCATGTCAATAACCTCCTTGGCTAACAACTAATTTTAACATGAAATGTCATCATATAGAAAATAAAATGTAGGTGAGTATAATGGAAAAAAATGAATTACCTGATTTCCCCACAACAGAATTTGCCGCTTTTTCAACTGCTAAAATGAGTTACTTCTTACCTTACACTTCGCTTACCACAGTTGAGCAAATCAAAACCTTCTTTGGTGAAGACTTCGGTAAAAAAGCAGACGTGGTTAATGACCAATTGGTTGTTTTAGGTAGTGAAGGCTGGGAACCCGTGCAAAAAGGGTTAATTATCGCTAAATTTACCAACAATAAATATAAAATTATTGATGTTGATTACTATCGTCGTGATTTTAATGATCCTATTATCGATTCAGAAGGCAAGGGAATTTACTAAGCGTTAACTAAAAACGACTACGATAAATTCGTAGTCGTTTTTCTATTAATTGATTCTTGTAATTTTAAACAGATTACTTGAAATCTTGTTCTGCAAATTTTGGCATTTCAACAGCTTTAACACCTTTTAAATGGGTGATTAAGCGAGCAGGTTTAGCGCCAACAATTTGGCGTAAAATTTGAACAGCCTCAAATCCAGTCTTACCATCATTTCGACCAGTTAAACCACGTAAAATCGTTTCTGGTGTGACATAAGGATCAATCAGCGCTAAAACCACATTTTCGGTTGCTGTCGCTGTTACTTCAGGAACTGCTAAAGTTGTCAGAGCTGTTTCTAATCCGGCCGTATAATCTAATTTTGTCTGTAAGAAGCGAATTTCAGCGGCAACTTCAGTGCGATCAACTGGAACAAAGTCTAAAATATCAGTTTGTTGTAACGCTGTCACGATTTCAGCATCTGTGTTAATTGGCTTATCAGCAACTAATGCTGCTAAACGTTGCAAATTAACTTTGATCTCTGGTGTTAATTCAGTCGCTTCACCATTAATAAAAGCGGCCAAATCACTTTCAGCAGCCACAGCAACAATAATTTTAGCAATTGGTAACCCTAATTGATGAGCATAGAGTGCTGCTAAGACGGCATTTAACTTAGTACCAGGGAGAACCAGATTCACTGCGTCAGCTTGAGCCTGATTCGTTAAATTGACTAAGGCAGCAATTAAAGGAATTTGCGTCAATAGCACGGTTTGATCAATTAAACGATACTCTGGATGGCTGGTTAAAAGATGATTAGCAGCAACTGTCGGTTGATCATCTAAATAGAGTGCTACATTATCATGACCTTGTAACTCAGCAAGCTCTGTTTTTAAGATGGTTGGTAACTGACGTTCATCATAGATACCGATTAATTTTTGATCAGCTAATAAAGTTTGGCCTAAGCTAATTAATAACTCTGGATCTGTGGCAACGAAAGTTTGTGTGGTTGCGGCTAAATGAGTGATTGCTAAGGTTGCTAAATCAGCGCTGGTCATCGTGGGACTATTAAATAATTCACTAAAGTTAAATTGCGTTTGTGGATGATCAACTTCAGTATAATCTGGGGTCACAAACTGACTTAAGGCTTTATCTTTAAAAATAGCTTGCGTAGCTGTTTCAACCGCTGTGGTTATTTGGGCTTGATCTAAATTAGGTAAAAATTCAGTATATAGTTTTTGTAAAACAGCAACTGGTGTCAGATCCTGGTCAAAAGTTAATGGTGCTAGAGCAGTCGGAATTGATACTTGTTGCATATTAGCAGCTTGCCACACGGCATTGGCTGCTGGTATAACTGTTGTTAAATCTGTTACATTAATATATTTTGTCATTGTTATATTCGCATCCCATCATAATCTAATTTCCTCCTTCATTGTAACGTAACCGATTACAAAATTACAGGAACAGTCAAATAAAAGTTAAATATTTTTAGTAATTTTGCTATTTTGACGCGTTTTAGCTAAAATTAAGTTCATGGACTACTTATTAAAATTACAACAACTGGCAGAGCCTTATCGCAGCAACTTTGATGTTGAAGTTCGCTTGATGGAAATCAAACGTTGTGTTGCTGAAATTAGCCAAGGCCAGCTTTTATCGCGGCCACTGCCAATTTTGACTTTAGCTGAAGATTGTTGGCTAGACTTTTTCACAATTGGGATAAAACAGCAATTGCCAACTGTACAAATTGAACAGGATTTTCGTGATTTGAATCATTTATTTGCAAATTTTCGTAAATACTTGCAATATCATTTTGGTCAATGGACTTTAATTTCTCAGCAGGCCTTAAGCATTTGGACGAAATACTGGCCCCATCGCCATTATTTAGAATTGATGGCTGGCAATGGTGTTCTGGCAAAAGGCCTAACGGCCCACGGTCAAAAGGTGATTGCAACAGATAGTTTTGCTTGGCAAGGGGAGAATAATACCGGCCGCCAATTACATTTTCCTGTTCAAGATGCTGATGCTTTAACAGCAATTAAAAAGTTCGGTCCGCAAGTTGACGCTATTATCTTAAGTTGGTCACCTGATCGTGATCCAATTGATGTCGTCATTGCCCAACAAATTCGTCAGCTCCCACAGCATCCTGATTTAATTGTGATCGGTGAGAAGTTCGGCGTGACGAATAGCGAGTTATTCTGGCATACTCAACCAATCGCATTTTCGCCCCAAGTTCAGCTGATCAACCGCTACTTACCACAACATGATCTCGTTAAAGAACAAGTCTTCTTAATCCGTTAAAAATATTCGGAGCAATTTTATGAAAAAAAAGATATTTTTCGATGCAATTTTAGTTATATTAACGTTTCTAATGTTTCTTTGCTTTCGGCAAAATGAACAGCGCAACAATGAGAGCCGTTTAAATCGTAATGGTCTTTCCGTTAACAGTCTAATTGTTAATCAGGCTCAAGATCAGCCTTTGCAAACGACAATTCAACAGATTGCCAAAAGTCCACTGAAAAATTATCAATTACAGTTTGTCAGTCGCAAAGACCCTAATTTTTCATATATCTATGCTAAAGGCGACGTTAATTCAACGTTACCGCTAATTTCAGGTCGCTTTTTTAATCAGCACGATTATGAATCTGAAGTCCCATTTATTGTCTTGGGGTCTAATTTAACCAAGCAAACCTATCAACCGCAAGCCCAACAATATTATCAGTTAAACCATAATTATTATGCGGTCATTGGGGTTACTGGTGTTGGTGAAAACTCAGCGATAAATCAACATACGTTTGTTTCACTATCGCCTAATCAAACCTTAGATTCAGCCATTAGAACCGGTCAATTCCGAATCATTTATGATCCTAGCACTCAAAAGGCCAGCGATACAAAAAAGGTATTACAAATTTTTCATGCGACTGGTACCAAACGACTCGTTGACAGTTCTTCAATTAAGCGTGAACGCCAAGGGTGGTTCGACCGTTCTGGTATGATTATTACCCAAATTATTTTATTGTTAGCGTTAATGATTATTGTTACTTGGATTTTAGCTTACTTGGTTATTTTTGCCAGCAAACAATTTAACTTAGGTTCATTTTTACAAAACCAACTAAGTCTTAAAATGCTTGGCCAATTAGCTGCTCATTTAATTTTAGCCACGGGTATTGGGTTCGTAATCGGTTGGCAAACTCAAAAGATCAATCGTCCAGAAGTTATTTTGACAATTTTATTATTGTTCGTCTTGATCACATTAATTAGCGCTTATTTATATTTAACTCATTCACACCACTACACCCACTTAAAACAAGTCTTGAATTCTAATAAAAAGCAGGGATAAGATGACATTACCACAAGCATTTATTGATAAATATCAACACTTACTAGGCGCCGATGCAGACGCCTTTTTTGCTTCATTACAAGAGCCGGCTGTTGCTGGTTTTCGGGTTAATCCACGTAAGATTAATTTCGATTTACAACAACAGTTTAACCGCGATTATCAACCAGTTCCTTGGAACGCCAGTGGTTTTTATGGCAAAATTTCAGGTCACGACATTGCCCAAATTTCTGGGGGGATTTATAGTCAAGAACCTAGTGCTCAAGGTGTCGCTGCATTAGCTGACCCTCAACCAGGAATGCGCGTTTTGGATTTATGTGCTGCACCTGGTGGTAAAACGACTCAATTAGCCGGTTTATTAGCTGGCCAAGGTCTGTTAGTTGCCAACGAAATCGATCGTCAGCGTGCTAAAATTCTGTCAGAAAATGTTGAACGCTTTGGCTATGATAATGTGGTGGTCGTTAATCACGATCCTGATAGTCTAGCCGCTATTTTGCCGCAATTTTTTGACTTGATTGTCATCGATGCACCTTGCTCCGGCGAGGGCATGTTCCGTAAAGATCCTGATGCCATCAGCTACTGGTCGCCGGACTATGTTTTACAATGCCAAGAACGTCAACGACTAATTTTACGAGCGGCGTTAAAAATGCTGCGACCAAATGGGCAGGTGGTCTATTCAACCTGTACCTTTGCCCCAGAAGAGGACGAAGAGAACATTGATTGGCTATTGCAAGAATATGGGGCCTTGTCTGTTGTAACACCAACGACTACTTGGCCTGGTGTTGATGAGGGACGTCCAGAATGGGGTAACGATAATCCGCAATTAACTGGCGCTCGGCGCTTCTGGCCGCAGCATTTGGCTGGTGAAGGACATTTCATGGTTAAATTGCAAGCAAACGGCCTAGTAACTGAAGCAGTACCAGCACGTCCAATCACTCAAAAGAAACATGCAAAAAATAAACGTCCTGTTCACAAGGATAAAGCCCAGCTAACCAAGGAACAGCAAAAACTATTCCAGCAATTCATCGACCAAACCTATCAAGTAGCACCAGATTGGTCCAAAAAAACTTTTCTAGTCCAAAAGGAGCAATTATTTGCTGTCCCTAATGAGTTAGTCGCCATTGAAGGATTAAAATACGTTCGCCGTGGATTATGGCTCGGTGAATTCCGTAAAAACCGCTTTGTTCCTAATCATGCTTTGATCATGGCTAGCACCGCAACTCAATTAAAGACAATTATTGAACTATCTGAAGAACAATATCAGCAATACGTTCATGGTGACGTAATTCGGCTAGACACTAATCTAACAAAAGGTTGGTATGGCGTTAGCTACCAACAACAAATTTTTAGCTGGGGTTATTTAGTTGAACAAACTTTGAAGAATTTCTATCCTAAAGGGTTACGCTTTTAACTTTAAGGAGGGCGCAATGATGAAATACGTTGCCTTACTACGAGGAATTAATGTTGGGGGCAAGAATATGGTTCCCATGGCAGAGTTGAAACAAGTTTTTGCAGCATTAAATTTTCAAAATATTAGCACTTATATTAATAGTGGCAATGTCATTTTTGACACAGCAGCGACTGATATTTTAAACCTACAGCAACAATGTCAAGCCGCAATTTTAGAACATTTTCAGATCGAAGTTCCTGTTGCTGTTATCAGCGTAACTGATCTAAAAGCAGCACTCGCTCATGCACCAGCCTGGTGGGGCGTTGCATCAGAAAGTAAACACAACGTGATAATTGTTATTCCACCAATCGATCCAGCAACAATCATCGCAGAAGTTGGTGCTGCTAAACCTGAATATGAACGTGTCTTTAATTATGGGCAGGTTATCTTTTGGTCTGCGCCGCTCAAAACCTTCTCAAGAACAAGTTGGTCTAAAATCACCGCAAAAACTAGTTACGGTGCTATTACCATTCGTAATGCCAATACCATTAAAAAATTAATTGCCCTAGCAGAATAATTACAGTTAACGCCTTAAGAATGATTTGGTTCTTAAGGCGCTTTTTTGTTGCTGATTAATTGAATTTCGATAATTATTTATTGATTATCGATAAAAATAATGCTAAATTTAAACCACAATGATAATTGAGGTGTTTAAAATGAAACGACAAATTAAACTGTTAAAAGTCGCACTGATTGCTGGCGTTGCGTTAATCTTATTTTTTGCGACGATGGTGGCAGCCAAACTATTTAGTGGCGCAACTTTAAAAATGGGACTGAGTATTACTTTATTTGCTGCAGCAATTGTTTTAGGTAGCTTGCTAGTTATTTTAATTGCTTTTTGGTTGAATCAATTACTAAATATCATTCAAAAACAACAAGTTTTCTCCCAATCGGCATTACCAATTGTTGCCAAAATTAAAAGAACCATTTTCCTAATTGGTTTTGATTTAATCGGTATTTTGCCGCAAGTCTACCAAAATGCCCAAAATGAAGATGCACCAGGTTTAATATTGATCGGCTTAGGGTTTGTTTGTTTACCATTTGCAGTTGGGATTTTTGCCACTATTTTGGAACAACTTCTAATTCAAGCCGTTACCATAAAAAAAGAAAATGACTTAACAATTTAGGAGGGCAGCAATGGCGATTAAAATTAAGCTTGATCTTTTACTTGTTCAACGCAAAATGACCTTAACAGAATTGTCTGAGCAAGTTGACTTAACAATGGCTAACTTATCGATTCTAAAAAATGGCAAAGCTAAAGCGATTCGTTTCTCAACTTTGGCAAAAATCTGTGCAGCCCTCGATTGCCAACCAGGGGATTTAATCGAATATCAACCAGATATCAAGTAAATTGGGCACACAAAATAAAAACGGCACGTAGATAATGTCTAGAACTAGTCTACGTGCCGTTTTTTTAATGCGTCAAATAATACGTCAAGTTTAGCGGCAGCTCTTAAGCTATGCTATCGTTAAAATAGATCATGAGGAGGGGGAGTAACGATGTGCACATGGCAATCATTTCGCAAAGCTAATCGCGAACTCTTTAAAAATTGGCCGACTTATTTAATCACAATATGGGGTTCATCAGCAGTCGTTATCTTAGCAGCTACATTATTGCTGACTCACTTTACCAACTGGCTGCTTAAAGTTAGTCAAATTCCTTATTTATCCTATTCAGATCTAGGCCAACTGCTAAGCCATAACTTTTGAGTTGCGCTGATTTTGTTAGGGGAACTAATCTTATTGTTATACTTAATCTACGGTCATTTGCGTTTCTTTTAATTATTAGCGATCAACTGCAACACCGGCAATTTCGTCGGATTAACAGCACGCTTCACCAAACTTTTAAAAGGCTCAAATCCACGTCCCCGTTAGCTTTTTTGATTTTTATTAGTAACTTTATCATAATTTTGCCACCAGCTAGCTTGCTGTTAAGCACACCATTAATCAATAAGTTGAAAATACCCGGACCGATCTTAGACTTCTTATTGCAAAATCCGCCTTACGCAGTGATCGTAGGTATTTTATATCTGATTTTATGCTACCTAGCTTTACGCTTATCATTGATGTTGCCACTAATCTTATTAAAGCAATTATCTTGGCGACAAGCTGGGCAAGTAAGCTGGCAAAAAACTAAAAAGCAGTTCGGTCGTTTCTTGGGCGAACTAATGCTCATCGTTAGTTTTAGCTTACTGCTAACTGTCATTTTTGATAGTATCATTTACTTATTACAAAGCTGGCTAGATACCACTTCAATTGCACTAAATAGCGTGATTGTTAATCTCTTTTTGATCGAACTATTTGCTGAAATCATCACTTGTTACTTGGTTGCGATGATTAGTCAATTACTTGTTAAAAATATAACCACCAGCACACACCAGCCAACTTTTGGACCACCAGCTTTTTATAAGTGGTTGGTGGTACTACTGGTCCTTGCAGGCGTGACCGGACTAGTCACAAATCAACTGTTACTGCTGAAACAATTAACGTTTAGTCGGCTACTAACAATCTCACACCGTGGTGTTGATAATGGCAATGGTGTTCAAAATACAATTCCGGCCTTAAAACATACCAGTCAGGAAAAACCTGATTATGTCGAAATCGACATTCAACAAACCAAAGATCAGCAATTCGTCGTCTTACATGATGATAATTTAAAAACACTAGCGGGGCTTAACAAGTCACCACATCAATTAACGTTACAACAACTTACACAAATTACCGTTCGCGAAAATGGGCACCAAGCTAAACTAGCTAGTTTTGACGACTACTTAGCAGTAGCAAAGGCGCTTAATCAAAAACTATTGATTGAGATTAAAGCAACGCCAACCGATTCTAAAGATATGACGGCTATTTTTATTCGTCGTTATCAAAAGCAAATCTTAAAAAATCATCATCTTGTTCAAACGCTGTCGTACCCAGTGGTCACACAACTTAAACAACAAGCACCACAATTATTTGTTAGTTTCATTTTACCTTATAACCTAACGTTACCAGTGACTAAAGCCAATGCTTATACGATGGAGGCGACAACCTTAAACGCTAAATTTATTCGTCATGCTCAACAGCAAAAACAACAAGTTTATGCTTGGACGGTTAATAAACCGCAACAAATGGATCATATGATGTTTATTGGCGCCAAAGCGATTATTACCGACCAGTTGCATGGATTGAAACAACAGATCAAACGTAATCGCCGCCAACCTAATTACGCCAGTTTGTTACGTTCGTTAATGGTGCCTGTAACTTCATCGGAAGCAAATAAAACAAATTAAACACGAAAAAGCACTGCAAAATCTGTTAGGATAAATGACAGAAGTTAAATTATGGAGGTCGCAAAATGAATAACCTTGACTGGTATTTACAACAATCCGAAAGTTTGACATTGGCAGAAATGGACGCGTTACAACAGCAGATTTTTACCCAGGCGGACTCAACAGATCCTGAGTTTCAAGAAGTCTGGCAAGATTTGCTGAGCTCAGCTATTAAATATGCTTCGATTCGAGCAGGGTGGCAATTATTATCTCGCTCAGAAAGAAGTGCGCAAGACCAAGCACGCACAGCAACACATAATGATGTCATTACTAATTTCTTAATTTTAGAGCGACTTTTTAAACTCAAGGGCTGGCATAGCCAAGCCTGGACTGAGAAACTGTTTTTACAAGCTGACCAATCAGAACGGCACTTAGCTGATGTTACCGGTCATCGCAAACGCATTGGCGATTTTGCCAATTATTTGGCCTTCATCAGTGCACTAAGTCAACGTTAAGGAACTCATCATAAAAAAGCGCAAATCATCAATTGATGATTTGCGCTTTTTATTTAGTACTCAACGCTGTTGTTTAAATTGCTGCCAATCTAAATCTGTTTGTTGGACAAAGTTAATTAATTCTGGGCTGAGAATGAGTGCTAACTGTCGTAAATCAGCTACATTGCGGCAACCAAGCATGGCAAAAATTCCTTTAAATTCTGTCAGCCAAGCTGCAAATAGCGTCATCATTTCGTCTAAATCGTGATGTAAGGCCAAATGCAAGAAGTAAGCAGACATCCCCACTAAATCACCGCCTAAAGCCAAACATTTAACAGCTTGCCAAGGTGTTGAGATACCACCACTGGCAAAGGTGATTGCTGGCTGTTGCTTAAGCGTCTGCTGGACGTTTAAGCGTTCTAGTAAGCTCTCAATCACGGTTAAACCAAAATCGCTATAATCAGAAATCAGCGCTGTTTTACGCCGATGATTTTCGATTTCAATAAAATTAGTTCGACTAATACCAGAGAGATCAATATTTTGAATGCCTAGTGCTAACAATTGGGCGATGGTGCTGGCACTCATACCAAAACCAACTTCCTTAGCAATTAAGGGCGTTTTTTGTCCCACTGTTGTTTGAAGATGAGCCAGTTTTTTCGACCATAAATAATCTTGATCGCCTTCAGGCATGGCAAATTCTTGGGCCGCATTTAAATGAACTTGCAGCGCGTCAGCATTCAATAACTTAATCATCTCGATAGCAAAATCAGCCGGGTGATCAGCACCAATATTGGCAAAAATTAACCCTTCAGGATGATTCTCGCGAACAGTGGTAAAACTTGTGGCTAGTTCAGGTTCTTTTTTTAGAATACTCATAGAACCAACTGCCATTGGCAACTGGAAGTGAGCAGCCAATTGGGCGAGCTTTTGATTAATAACTAAGGCCTGATTCGTGCCACCAGTCATGGCATTAATATAAATTGGATAATTAATGGTTTTATTAAAGAGCATCTGTTCTAAATGAACAGATGCTAAAGTTGTATCAGGTAGGCTAGGGTGGCTAATGCGCACACCAGCAAACTGATCACGAGCAAATTCTGGCTGACGATAAAAGCGTTCAGCAATGGCAATATGCTCTTTTTTACGTTGTTCTTGTTGCGAAGGCTGGGTCATACTAAGGCCTCACTTAAGTTATAAACAGCAAGTGGCAGTGTTTCAATATGGTGACGTGACCAATCCGAAATCAATTGGGCTTGGTCAACGTGACGATCAGTAATCGCAATACCACAGTCACCACCACCGGCACCTGAGAATTTAGCAGCGGCGCCATATTTTTCAGCGATTTGACAAAGTTCTTTTAGTTCTGGTGTTTCAATATTAACTTCTGAGAATGCGCCTAATTGTCTAAGCAAGGCGCGATTTTCCCGAATGCCACCTTTGACAGCCGCAAGATTACCTGTCTTAATACCGGCAATAATGCCTTGAATACATTTGCGACTATTGGCTAGGAATTCTTGGTACTGGCCTTTTTTAGCAAACTTAGCAATTGTAATTTTATCAACCAAGCGACTTGTTGAAGCAGGGGAGCCAGTCCAACCAATTAATAACTCTAGTTCACTGGGAACATTGAGCACTTCAATTCTAAGTCCAGGCCATTCACTAGCTAAAATTTCAGTAAAGTTGTCAGTTTTTAACACGGTTCTTAGCCAGTCCTTATCAAAAGTACTAAAAGCTAACCAACCACCAAAAACGCTTGCTGCAATATCACCCAATGAACCATTACCTTGAATATTAAAATGGGCAATGGCTGCTATTTTGAAAATATCCATGCGAGATAAGTCAAGTTGATAAAATTCACAGAGTGCTTTGACGGTTCCAACAGTAACTGCTGCTGAACTGCCAAGACCGTATTTGCGACCACCGTTATCTTCTAGTTGACTGTTAATATCTAAATCATAAATTCGGAGTGGTTTACCCATTTCTAGGGCCAAAGTTTCAACAACGCGGATTGCTTCAAGAATATAGTGGAACGGATTATCACGATTATCAAAAACCATTTGATCGCCTTGGCGACGCCAATGAAAATCAGTTTCAGCATATTGACGGGAATTGATCGTTCCTTGATCTTGCGCTTCGCTAACTGAAACCGTGATAAACCGATCTAAAGCAACGAGAATTGCGGGATGTCCCGGTTCCAGCACAGCATATTCGCCTGCAATATAAAGTTTTCCGGGAGCTTTGACTGTAATCATCTAATTATTTCGACCCTTCAAATACATAATTTATTGCGCCATCAATTTGGCACCAGGGCCAGGTTGACACAATGTATAAGTAAGATTTGGTATTTCTGCGTTCAAAATCGTAACGATTTTAGAAAAGTCTTGCATGTGACATATTAATTTAGGATTAGGGCCAGCGTCAAGCGTTAAGTAACAATTTAACCCTTTTGTACGAATTTGACGGACCAATTCCCAAATTTGAAGTGTTTCCGGAGCAAAATAGGTAAATGGGGGATCAGCACTTAACGTTGTTGCGTGCATACGCATCGCATTAGTTTCCGCGAGTTTACCAATTTGCGCGATATCTTGGTCAGCAATAGCCGCAGACATACGACTAATATCAGCCTCAGCAGTTTTAACCCAAGCAGAATAGTAAGGAGAACTGGTAACAGCTGCTTGCATACCAGCCCCTGATAAAATCGACTTTTGTTGCTGATTAACTAGGACTGCAATAACTGCAATTGGAAAATCAACTTGTTCACTTAAGGGCTCTGCAAAAGAACTTTGATCATCTGTACCCGCATGCCATAGTACAAAACCACCATACAATGAACGACTGGCAGAACCAGAACCGTGACGGGCGAGAATTGATAACTCACGTCGAGACAATTCTAAACCAGCAGCATGGCTAGCCGCCACTGCTAAAGCGGCAAAAGCAGACGCAGAAGAAGCCAGACCAGCTGACGTGGGGACATGATTATAACTTTTAACCTGTGCTTTTTGCTGACTACCGGCTAATTGGCGAACATCATCTAAGACCCGCATCATTTTAGCAGAGACTGGTTGCTGCTGGCCTTCAAAAATAAACTGATCCTCAGCTTGATCGGTGAATTCAACACTGGTTTCCGTATAAAATTTATCCAGTGTTAATGACAGTGAACTATTGTAGGGGAGCATTTGAGCAACATCACGTTTACCCCAATATTTAACTAGTGCAATATTTGTATATGCGCGCGCTAAGCTCATTATTCTACCTCCGTTTTAGCTAAAGATGTTAACCAAGTTTTCTCCGTAAATTGGCGTTGGGCAATTTGGGCAGTCGTTAAGTCGGCAAAGTAGCCAAAAACGCAACCACCTAAGCCACCGCCAGTTAACTTAGCTCCTAAAGCACCATGTTCACGTAGTTTAGCAATTAAGTGATTAAGGGTCGCTGTACTAACTTGAAGTTGTTGTAAGGCTGTTTGGTTTTGATTTAAGAGCTGGCCAAAATGATGTTGGGCAACAAGATCGGTTTGCGTTAAGATCGTTTTGGCCTGTTCTACGATATCTTTAATTGCCGTCATCTGATCATGCCATAATTTAGCATTGACTGTTTTTAAAGCCGCCACTGAACGAACGGCCTCACTGGTACGTCCAGTTACACCGCTATCGACAATTAATAAATAGCCCGGTAGCTTAATGGTTAAGGGCTGTGCTAATTGCTGCCGTTGAAAAAAGTAACCTTGATCAGACTTAACAACGAGTGCATCCATGCCACTAGGATTACCATGTTGAATCGTTTCAGCAACATTAACCAACTCATCAAATTCAGTTGATGTAACTTTAATTTCTGTAAAATCAAGTAACGCTCTTAAAACCGCCGTTGAAATTGCTGCTGATGACCCCATACCACGTTCAAAAGGAATGTCGCTGGCAACCGTTAGTTGCAACTTTTTAGGCCAAGCCAGCGTTGCGCCTTGATTAGCAATAAAAGTTTCAATTAGCGTCTTAATATTGACCAATTCATCAGGTACATTGGCCAATAAACCATGATAAAGTGCAGAATCAAAACTTATTTCTGGCTGTTGGTCGAATGCTTGACTTTGCGGTATTAGCGTTGCGCGGACTTGAATGCCAGTTAAGGGGATGGTAATGCCCGGAATCCCATAGACAACTGCGTGTTCGCCGACAAGAATTAATTTGGCGTGACTAGTCCCAATGCCAATTTTTTTCATAAAAAAACCTTCCTCAAAAATATCCTAAACTTATGATACCTTAACTCACGCCCCAGTTGGCAACTTTTTAAAGTTTGAATCTTTTTTTAACATTTCAAAAAGAACAGCAGCTGACAAAATAACGTTATAATGTACACCATTTTGAGCAAAAAACGATCAAATTTCACGGAGAATCCCTCATACGCGCTGACTGGCTAATATGCTAAAATAACAACAAGGAGATAACGACAATGACAATGAAATTCATAGTAGGTCGCCAACAAGATGATGTTGCGGCAAGATTGTACCAACAAATCAGCACCGATTATTCAACATCTTTGGACAAGCAATTCATTTGTTTAGTACCTAATCACATTAAATTTAATAGTGAAGTCCAAATTCTAGCACATTTGGCAGATGCTCGGCCCGAATTGGCAACGAATGGCATTATTGCCAGCAGTCGCTTACAAATTCTATCTTTCTCACGGTTGCTGTGGTATTTCTTACGTGATGATCCTAAATATCAACAACCCCAACTATCACCAGCAGCGCAAGCGATGTTTCTCAGTAACTTCTTGCACGATCATCGCCAAGAGTTACCGCTCTTTTTTGGTGAGAGTCGAAAAATGGGCTTTCTGGAACAACTTGGACAACAACTTAATGAATTATTACAGGGAAACTTCTCAACAGCGGACTTACAAGAAATTCTGACTAAACTCCCTGAACAAAAACAAGTCCCTGGCTCAACACTGGAAAAAATTAATGAATTAAGCTTTATCTTCGAGAATTATCAAGCAGAAGTCGCGGCTAAATTCATGACTAATGAACAGTTAATGGCTTATTTTATTAGCCAAACCGAAAAGCGCGACTTTTCAAACTTTAACATTTATCTTTCTGGTTTTTCAGAATTAAACCAACAACAAGTACAATTACTCCGTAACTTCGATCAACAAGGGGCGACGGTTTATTTAACTTTGTATTTAAATCCCGATTTAAAATATCAAGATATTAGTGAACAATATTATTTTCACGGCCCCCTTAAAATGCTACGTCAATTAGGCTATCCCGACCTAACGACAATTGCCGCAGAAAATTGGTTAAGTTGTCAAACAAAAAGAACGTCACCAGCTTTGCAAGCACTTGAAGATTATTGGATTGATTCAACTAATGGTGTACCAGCAAATGCGCAAATGGATCAAAAAATGAAACAAGATGTTCAAATTTGGCAGGCGGATTCTGTTACCAGTGAAGTGCGCGGTGTGGCCAACTATATTCGGCAATTAGTCGCATTACAAAATTATCGTTACCGGGATTTTTTAGTCTTAGCCAATAATCTACCAGATTATACTGCCCCAATTGCAGCCTTGTTTAAGCAAAATGAATTGCCGTTTTTCAGCGATCAACAAATTCCCATGGCTAATCATCCCTTAGTTGTCTTTATCAAGTCATTATTGAACATGACCCAAAACCCTTTGAATCGGGAAGATTTATTTGTGTTGTTACGGACTGAATTATTAGTCCCAGCCGATCTTGAACTGTCAGAATTTCGGCAGCAACTAGATTGGTTAGAAAATTACGCCTTGGCCTTTGGTATTCGCGGCACAACTTGGCTAAAAACAAAACCTTGGACACTTGAAGGACCTTATCGCAAGCAGGCCACCAATGACACTGAACCAGATGCCAAAATGACCGCAATTGAAAATCTACACCAATTTATCGCGCAAGTTTTTGGTGCTTGGCAAAAAGCTGTTAAAAAAGTCACCACGGCTAAAGATTTTGCTAGCTGTCTATATGACTTTTTAAACAACCAACAAATTATTGCCAAGTTGCAAGCTTGGGAGCAAACCGCTATCGACCAAAACGACTTGGCCTTAGCCCAACAGCCACGCCAAACTTATCAGGCTTTTATCAATTTACTGGATGATTACGTGACAATTTGGGGTGAACAACCGTTTGATCTAACCGTCTTTACTGATTTATTAAACGCCGGTTTCAACAACACTGAGTTTTCTCAAATTCCCGCAACTTTAGATGCGGTTTTAGTCTCTAAAGTAGGGATGGTTCAAGAACAAACTCATAAAATTACAATTATTCTAGGGGCAACCCGTGATAATCTGCCTGCGCAAACTCAAAGCAATCAATTAATTGATGATCAAGAACGACGCTTAATTAATCAATACTTAGTGACGGCTAATAAGCCCCAGCAGCTAGGGGAGGCCACTAACGAACAAGCTGTTGAACAACCTTTGCGCTACGGTTTAATTTTCTTAACACCGCAGCAACGGTTAATTTTTACTTATCCGCGTCATAGTGAGGGCCATGCTGAAAACAAATTATCGCCCTATGTTGCCCGGATTCAACAACACTTTGACTTGCCAACGACCGCTTTAACCGACTATCCACAGCGCGAAAGTCGTATTCTTGACTTTGCCGCGTCCAAACAAGGTGTTGTTGGCCCATTACTATTGTTAAGTCGCCAAATGCAAACTCAAAATGAACCATTACCACCAGCTTGGCAATGGGTGAAACGACTATTAGAAGAAAATGGTCGGCAAGACTTCTTTAAGCATCTTTTAGCTAGCTTAACGTATCGCAATCAACCACAAGACTTAACTTCAGAAAACGTCCAAAAGTTATACGGTCAACATTTATTTAGTTCAGTTTCGCAATTAGAGAATTTCTACATGAATCCTTACGATTATTTCTTAAAGTATGGTCTTAAATTGCGACCACGTGCAGAATATACCGTTGATAGTGCGAATACAGGGACTTTCTTCCATGATTATTTAGATCACTTCGTTAAATTATTGACCGAGCGTCACCTAAAGCCAGAAGAACTAACCCAAACGCAGTTAGATGCCTTAGATCAAGAAATTAGTCAAACCTTACTTGGTAAAACGGACTATCAAATTCTCAATGGTCCTGGCCAAATGCATTATTACCGCCGACGTTTGAGTAAAACCAGTGCTTTTATGAGCCAAGTCTTAATTGAACAAGCAGCGCATAGTTTTTTACGTCCGTTAATGACTGAAGTGCAATTCGGAATCATTGAGGGGACTAAAGGCCTGCCAGGATTAGAATTCCAGTTGGCTGACAACAAACAACTATCCGTCCGCGGTAAAATCGATCGGATTGACGTCGGTACAGCTGCTGATTTGAATTACTATCAAATCATTGATTATAAATCAGGCGACAAGAAATTTGATTTTACTCGCGCCTACCATGGTTTATCTTTGCAACTATTAACTTACCTACAAACCGTTGCCAATAACTATCAGCGCTTATCGTTAAACCAAGCCGAACCAGTCGGGGCTTTTTATTTGCATATTGCGGACACGCCGTTAAAATATGCCGATAATTTAAATGTTAACCAAGAAATTTTAAAGGATCATCGCTATAAAGGATTGCTAATTGAACAGCCACAAACAGATTACTTAGCTAACTTAGATCCTAAGGCTGAAAGTACAAATTCATTATTATATCCAGTGAAATATACGAAATCAGCTGGTTATAAAGTTACAAACGACAATTCCGGGGTCACAACTGATGAATTACAACTGTTGTTGCAACATAATCAAGAACTGTTGATTGCCGCTGCTAACGAAATTTTCTCTGGCAAATTGCGAATTGCTCCTTATAAATTAAGCGATCAAGAAACTGGTCTGCAATATACTGACTATAAGTCAATCATGATGTTTGACGCGATGCTCCCAGAAAATCGTTATCACATTTTACCAACACTAGGTAAAGCTGATGTTTTAAATCAATTAAAACCAAAAAAGGAGGACAAACCCGATGCCTAAGTTCACACCACAACAACAAGCCGCAATCGATCATCATGGTCATGACATTCTTGTTTCTGCATCAGCCGGTTCTGGCAAGACGACGGTACTAGTGAAACGAATCATTGAAGAAGTTCTCCATGGCGTGCCCTTGGATCAACTACTGGTCGTGACGTTTACTGATGCTGCAACCACCGAAATGCGCGAACGAATTCGCCAGGCTTTAAATGATGCCGTTGAACAAGCAACCAATAGTGCTGAAAAACAAGCACTGCGGCAACAATTGAATTTATTAAATACTGCCCAAATTAGTACGCTGCATTCCTTTTGTTTAAAAGTCATTCAGAAGTTTTATTATCTATTAGACTTAGATCCTAACTTTCGGTTATTAGCTGATGATACTGAGAAGGAATTAATTAAAGAACAGACTTGGGCCAACGTGCGCGATCAGCATTACGATGCTGAAGATGAAGCCTTTTTCCAGTTGGCGGAACAGTTTGGTAATGACCGCTCTGATCAAGGCTTAGCTGATGCGGTTTTTTCGTTGTATGAATTTGCCATTGCTCGACCTCAACCATTAGTCTGGTTAGATAATGTGGCGCAATCTTATCAAATCGAAAACTCAATCAGTGATAATCCTTACTTCCAAGATAAAATCAAACCTGTATTATTGAATAATATTCAAGAGGTTGCTACTGCTTGTGATCATTTATTAGCAAAATTACCCACAATTACCGACGATAAAGGGGAACTAGCCGAATTCTTCACGGCTGATCAACAATTATTAAACAGTATTATCTTGGCTAAAGATCAAGTACTTGACTACCACACCTTGGCAACAAAACTTCAACAATTTAAATTTCCTAGTCGTTTCACGGTTAAAGCTAAAAAGTATGCGGAAGAATTGTCCGAGCGCGAAGCTTTTAAACAACAACTCGACGTGGTTAAAGAGCGATATAAAACTTTAATGGCACAGTACTTCTTTGCACCGGAAGCAACCCTCATTAAAAGTCAACAAGCTGCTAGTGCAGTTTTACAAACCTTAGTTGATGTTACAAAAGAATTTATTCAAGCTTATCAGGCTGAAAAACAGCGTTTAAAGGCGCTAGACTTTAACGATTGGGAACAATTAACTTGGGAATTGCTCATGTTTGTTAAAGACGGCCAACAACCTGTCCAAGCCTATTACCGTCAATTGTTTCACGAAGTTTTAGTCGATGAGTATCAAGATATTAATCCGCTACAAGAGGCCATTTTACAAGCCGTTTCACAAGATGAACCTGGTAATTTATTTATGGTCGGGGATGTGAAACAATCTATTTATGGTTTTCGCCAAGCCGATCCTAGTAAGTTTTTACAGAAGTATCAAGATTTTAAGTCTGAAGACGTTACTGGCGAGCGCATTATTCTAGCGGAAAACTTCCGTTCAACAGCCAATATTAATCAAAGCACCAACTTCTTATTCCAACAGGTGATGCATCACGACCTAGCTGAACTCGATTACGATCAAGATGCGCAACTCGTTACAGGTGCTCAAGATTATCCTGAAGATTTAGAGACTAGTACTGAAGTGCTCTTGTATGAAACTAAAAGTACAACCGAAAAAACGACTGCAGATGATAATGCAATTCCAGATAGTGCCTTCAGTAAAGATGAAGCCCGAATTAAACTTTTAGGTCAAAAAATTAAACAATTACTTGATGAACCTTACCAGATTTATGACCGTAAGCTCGAACAAAAACGCAACATCACTTATCGCGATATCGCAATTTTAGTACCAACTCGACATGACAATTTAGCCATTGTAAGCGAATTGCAGCGTCAAGGGATTCCGGTTTTTGTTAAAGATGCCAATGATTATTTCCAAACAACTGAAATTCAAGTCATGTTGGCCTTTTTAGAAATCATTAATAATCCTGAACAAGATATTCCATTGGTTACCGTTTTACGTTCGCCAATTGGTAATTTAAACGAGAATGATCTCGCCGTTATTCGGGCGACTGACAAGCAGCATAATTTTTATCATGCTTTACAAAAAGCTGCGCAATTGCCTGATTCACCGCTAACAACTCGCCTGCAAGACTTCTTGCAATTATTAAATCATTTACGTGATTACACCGTTCAACACAGCATTGCGCAATTAGTCTGGGAAATTTATCAACAAACTGGTTACCTAGATTATGTAGGTGGAATGCCTGGTGGTTTACAACGGGTGATGAATTTACACGCGTTGTATCAACGTGCTTTTAGTTATGAACAGACAAGTTTTAAAGGGCTTTATCAATTCATTAACTTCATTAAACAAATGCAAGCGCATGAAAAAGATTTAGCGCAGGCTTCCGTTGGCGAAAGTAACGAAGATGCTGTGCAATTAATGACAATTCACGGTAGTAAAGGTTTGGAATTCCCAGTGGTCTTTGTCTTTAATATTGATCACCAATTCAACCAAAGCGACGTTCGGCGCAATAAGGTTGTTCTCGATGGTAAATACGGCGCTGGTATTAAATATATTGATTTACAAAAACGAGTTAAATATCCAACGTTAATTGATAATTTCATCCGCCAACAGCATCAACAAGCTGCGATTGCTGAAGAAATGCGGCTTTTGTACGTCGCGATGACTCGTGCAAAGCAAAAATTATTGTTAGTCGGGGCGATTGACAATTGGGATAAGCTTGTTCAAACTTACCAAGTTAATGATGAACACTTAACCACCTTACTACCAACCAATTTACGATTACCTAGCAAACTGCAAAACTTCTTGCAACTGATGCTACCTGCAATTTTACGTGCTAAAACCCTACAAATTCGCGGGACAGCCACGCAATCGGCCAGTTCATTATTACCAACCACTGCGCAATTTACGATTGAAGTGTTTAATCAAAGCGATCTCATCGAAGCACCTGTAACCGCCACTAACCCAGAAACTGTCGGCGCAGTAGAAGTGCCATTAACGAAATTAGATCAGAAACTTCAAACAACAATTGCCACTTTACTTAATTTTCAATATCCACATCAAACAGCAACTCAGACAACAGCCTACCAATCTGTTTCTGAAATCAAACAAGCCTTTACCGATCCTGACCAATTCCAGCTTAGCTTCTTACCATTAACATTAGCTGGCACAGCTGATCCGCAACAGGCTGCACATTTACTACCACCAACTGATTTAAGTGGGCGTTTAGTCAATGATGATTTCCCTAAGCCTAGCTTTATGACCCAACAACAAAAGGTGACTGGTTCACAAATTGGCACGGCCACACATTTATTGTTACAACGGGTTGAATTACAACGGCTAATTGATTTAAACTATTTATCTGAACTGCGACAACGCTTGACCGATCAACAATTAATTTTGCCTGAAGTTGCAACTAAAATTGACTTGCAAGCTATCGTCAATTTCTTCAAAACACCATTAGGGCAAGCGCTACAAGATCAACAAAATCGTGTTCAGCGAGAAGTCGCCTTTTCATTATTATTACCAGCACAAGCAATTTTTAAAATGCCTGACGAAACAGAGATACAAAACCTATTAGTCCATGGTATTATGGATGGGTATGTGATTAACGATGATGACGTGATCTTATTTGATTACAAGACCGATTACGTAGGCCATGGTACTCAGCAAGCAGATCGCTTAGCTGAACTGGTTGCTAAGTATCAGGGGCAGCTTAATTTATACGAACAAGCACTCAGCAATATGCTTCAAAGACCAGTTACTCATAAGTACCTGTATTTCTTAGATATTGATCAACTTGTTGAGCTCTAATTTTAGCAATCAAAGCAGTATCAGTCATTTTCATTAAAGTTAATTCCAAAAGAAAACCAATAGGAGACAATCCTAATTTTGTCTCTTAAGTAATTAAAGGAGCGGGGAAGTTGGCAGATAAAGTCTATGCCGTCGTTGACCTAGAAACAACCGGCACACAGCGCCATGCCGGCAATAAAATTATTCAGTTTGGCTGTGCGATTATCGAAAACGGTACGATTACCGAGAACATTTCTTTATCGATTAATCCAGAACGCACCATTCCCCGCGAAATTCTGGCCTTAACCGGATTAAAACCCAGCGAGCTAGCTAGTGCACCGACCTTTGATGAAGTCGCACCAACATTACGTGAATTACTGGCTGACAAAATTTTTATTGCTCATAATGTTAATTTTGACTTACCTTTTTTAAACGAGGCCTTTGTGGAGGTAGGATTAGATCCGATTGATCCTATTGCGATCGACACCGTAGAGTTAGCGCAAATTATGTTACCTCAAGCCGCTAGTTATCGTTTAAAAGATTTAAGTACTTTTTTAAACATTAATCACGAGCATCCCCATCAAGCAGACAGTGATGCTATTGCCACTGCTAAAATTTTCATTATCTTATTAAATCAATTAAAACAGTTGCCCCAAGAAGTCTTACGACAATTAGTGCAACTTAGTCAGTATTTAACGAGACAGACTGGTCAAATATTTGAACAGATTCTTGACCAATGTCACACCGCACCATTGCCACCATACTTGCAACAGATTGGTCAATTCACGATTCGCCGCGTGATTAGCGAACAAGCAACACCTGATCAGCGTCAAAATCAGGACTATCCCATTACCGACGATGATAAACGCCAACAGTTCGACCAAATTATTAAACCGCGGACTGCTCAATTTAAGATGATGGATTTTATCCAGCAACATGCACATGATAGTGAACAAACTAATTTAGTAATCGAGGCGCCCACTGGTGTTGGTAAGTCTTTAGGCTATTTATTCCCATTATCTTATGAACTAACTAATCCTCAACCGCATTCTCGTCTCGTCATTACCACTTCCACCACAGTCCTACAAGCGCAACTTTATCGTCAAGCCGTACCGTTACTTGCTCATTTGCGGCATCAATCACTTAGTGCGGCATTATTAAAAAGTGCCAGCCACTATTTGGATCTTGATCGTTTTGCAGCCTATTTACAACACGGCGCCAAAAATCGTGGGACAGCTATTAACGAAATGCGTATCCTAGTTTGGCTAACACAAACCCAAACAGGGGACTTAGATGAGTTACAAATTACAAATTATGATACAGAGTTCTTCCAAAGTATTAACCATTTGCCTACACTAGTGCCAAGCAGTCGCTATTATGAGGTTGATTATTGGCATCAAGTGGTCCAAGCTGCTCAAACTGCTGATATTGTGATTACCAATAACGCTTATTTGGCCCAACATTTGGCAGACTTTAGTCATGAGCAAGATATTCTGGTCGTCGATGAGGCCCAACATTTTGCCGAAGATTTAACCAACAGCTCCCACGGTTATTTTTCAGTGATGCAGTTGCACAATCGCTTGAACCAAATTGACGATATCTTAAGAAGTTTAGCCGACAATAACGATGCTGAACCGTTGCTAGATAAATTACAGCCGGTTATTTTAACGAGTCAGTTGTTTTTAAGCCAAGCACAAGCTTTAACGCAACAATTAAATGATCAAGTGATCTTATTAGCTGGTGAGAATTTCATTCGCGAACCGGTTTATTTGGAGGTCGCTGATTTTCAAAATAATCTCACCATGCTTAATCGGGCTTTAAATGAACTCATTGATAATTTAGATAATTACTTAAACGCGACTGAAACCTTGGAATCAGGCGTGGGGCGTCAAGAAATGCGACCAACCTCGGCCCAAAAGATCACCGAGTTAATTTTCCAGAATAACAAATTAGAGAAGAATCTGGACTACTTACTAACTGGCTTTGATCATTTACAAAATAACGAATTTCGCCAATATGGTTTTTACTTGTCATTAGATGATGATGGGATTAATTATCGCTTTAATTGGTTGGCCAAGTCACATGATAAGTTGCGCCAAGCTTTGAATCAGCAGTTTAAAACTCAAATTTACACTGGCGCTTCTTTAGCCATTGGTCATGATTTTGACTACTTCTTAGAACAGTTAGGCTTCACCGAAACAGATGTGCAAACTTTACGCTTAGATTCACCGTTCCAGTATGAAGAAAAGGCGGAGTTATTATTACCCCAAGAAACGTATTCACCAAGTGAAAATGGGGCGGACTATGATAATTGGCTGGCGAGCACGATTTTACCGGTACTACAACAAACCGATGTGCAAACGTTAATTTTGTTCAACTCACTTGCTAGCATTCGCAATGTTTATCAACGTTTACAACATGTTCTGGGCTTTAAGCGGGAAATTATGGCCCAAGGGATTACCGGAAGTAATGATAAAATTGCCAAACGTTTCCGCTTATCTAAAAATGCCGTTTTACTGGGTTCACAAAGTTTCTGGGAGGGAATTGATTTCCCAGGTGAGCAGTTATCCTTACTTATTATTACGCGGATTCCTTTTGAATCACCTAAGAATCCAACCACACATTATCGTAATAGTTTACTTAAAGCCCAGAACAAAGCGCCATTTCCAACCGATACTTTGCCTAAAGCCATTTTAAAATTAAAGCAAGGCTTTGGTCGTTTAATTCGCACGGAAACTGACCGAGGCATTGTCTTAATGATGGATGAACGGGTCATTAATAGTTCCTATGCCACTAAGGTTCAACGAGCTTTTCCACCAAAATTACCTAAAATTATTTTGCCTAATCAACAATTAGGGCACCATATTAGTGACTTTTTTGAAGAATAATCAGTCACAACTTGGGTAAATTCAAAAGCCAATCAAGTTTTGCTATAATAAACTTAACTCCAGTGTTGATAAGTTAAGATTTTTGAGAGGGATTAACAACGTGCGTAAACGAAATATTATCGTCGGCATTATCATTGTTTTGGTATTATTGGTATTTGGTGGGTATAAAATTGCCACAACACCACGCCATACTTTAGAAAAACAAAGTATTACCATCAGCAAAAAGGCCGCGCATCTAACACGGACCACTGATTTCATGATTTATAATCGTGAGCAGACTTATTATGCCGTTGCTGGCTATACGCAAGATAATCAACTGAAATATGTTGTAATTAATGGGAAAAGTGGCAAAATCACAGTTCTTGAAACTAATAAGGCTTATACCAAAGATAAAATCAACAAATTAGTTACCAAGAAATATCCGTCTAATAAAATTTACGGTATTGATTTAGGCCTCAATAAAGGCCAGCCAGTTTGGGAAGTAGCCACTAAAAGTAAAACTGGTCAATTAACTTATCGTTTATTTGACTACCAAACAGGTAAATTAGTTGAACAAATTGAAAATCTCTAAGTGAATTTAATGAGCAACTGCACCAACAATAATTCAGAACATTTTGATTAAAGGACTTGTGACCAATGACGAAACTAACCATTAATGATTTGGTCGGAACACCACAAACAGCCATTGCCAACTTGATTTTAGATTACTATGCCGAACTAGGTATGGACGATCATCAGTTGGCAATTTTTCTACAAATCATCAAATACAGTCAAAAAGACGAAAAATTCCCAACACCAACTGAACTGGCTAAAGTGGTGAAACGACCAATTAGTGAGATCTATCAAGCATTACAACAAATGACCCAGAAAGGTTTTATTCGCGTTAAAAGTTTTATTGATCATGACCAACACGTTGATCAATATGATATCGCGCCGTTTTTTGAACGATTGGATCATTTGCTAGATAGCCAAGATACTGTCGCTAATTTTCAAGCTGAACAAGCCGATGTCTCCAAGTTGTATCAAGAAATTGAAGTTGAGTTTGGCCGAACTTTATCGCCAATTGAAATGGAAACGGTCGATAGTTGGTTAAATCGTGATCATTTCTCAACTGAGATTATTCGCTTAGCTTTGCGGGAAGCAGTCTTAAATGATGCGCGTTCGTTTAAATATATTGATCGTATTTTACTAGATTGGCAAAAACGCCAAATTAAAAATGCGGACGACTTAGAACGTTATCGTGCTAAATTTCAATAGATGAGGTGGTAGGGATGTTAAATCAAAAACAAACACGTTGGGCAGTCGAACAAATCATGCTACTTTTTCCAGATGCTAAGCCTAGTTTAGATGCGCGAACACCGTTTCAAATTGCGGTTAGTGTCCTTTTAAGTGCGCAAGCAACTGATGTTTCTGTTAATTTAGCAACGCCGGCCTTATTTGCCGCTTACCCCAATCCTGCAGCTTTTGCAAAAGCAACACCAGCAGAAGTTGAACCTTACATTAAATCGATCGGCCTCTATCACAATAAGGCCAAACATATTGTGGCAATGTCACAAAAGCTAATGACTGATTTTAATGGCATCATGCCACAAACAATGGCAGAATTAACCTCATTACCTGGCATTGGTCGTAAGTCGGCTAGTGTCATTTTAGGTGACGCCTTTAATGTGCCAGCTTTTGCTGTTGATACGCATATTACACGGATTGCCAAGCGTTTAAAGATCGCTAAAGAAAAAGATTCCGTTCTACAAATCGAAAAAAAGATCACCAAAGCTTTGCCAGAAGATGAATGGATTAATGGCCATCATGCCATGATTTATTTTGGACGTGAAGTCTGTTCAGCACGGCAGCCAAAATGTCAAACTTGTCCCTTGCTTGAGATTTGTGCTTTTGGCCAAGACTATGTCAAACATGAATAGAGAAGAAAGTGGTGTCGTGATGACCAAAACTGCTATCGAAAAAATGCAGCAAGTTTTAGCAACTGCCGATAAAATTGCTTTAAGTACGGCCATCAATAATCAAGCCAACGTAAAACTTGTCAATTTTGTTTGGTTTAAAAACGAACCTGATTGTTTATACTTTTCATCTGTTAAAGGAACAACTGGCTTAGAAACTTATCAGCAGGCTGATTGTGCCTTGATTACAATTCCAGCTGATGGCACGCCTAATAATCCTTATTTACGTGCCCAACACGTTACAATTACAGCAACAGCTAAATCAATGCGAACTGATTTATTACCACGTTATTTAGAAACAGTTGCTCATTATCAAGCTGTCTGGGATCAAATCGGTTCAACACTCGTTCCTTACGAAATTCAACTCCATGATGTACTCGTTGATCCTGGTCTTGGTAGCCAGCGTTTTCACCTTAATTTTTAGGACCAGTTAGCCAAAGATTAGCTGATTAAAATGAATCTAAAAAAAGCTTCACGCTAAATGAATTTAGCGTGAAGCTTTTTATTTATCGAACAAGTGATTATTTTGCAGGCGTTGTTTCAGAATTAGCGACACTTTTATTGGCCTGTGATTCTGTTGAACTCTGCGTACTTGTCGCCGAGCTTGAGGAGGAGGAAGAAGAACTACTTGGTGCAACACTAGAACTCGAGCTAGAGCTTGATTCACTACTTGAACTTGAGGAAGAGGATTCTGATGAGGAACTACTGCTGGATGATGAGGATTCTGATGAAGAACTACTACTTGATGAACTAGAACTTGATTCGCTACTTGAACTGAATATCGAACTAGAACTGTACAGCACACTAGAAGAACTCTTAGAACTTGAACGTTTAGAGCTGCTAGATGACGCTGCTGGTGCATAACCACGCACATATAACTCGCCATTGCGTTTAACAACTGAACTTGGCATGGTCCAATCAGTGTTGCTGACGTTAGCACTTAGATCAGTCATAATCGCTTTATAAAGTTGAGCTGGAATGCGTTCACTAGAAGTAGCTACCCCGTGTTCACTAGACTTATCATAGCCTAACCAAATTGCCACAGAATAATGCTTCGTGTATCCAGCAAACCATGAATCTTTAACCGTACCACTTAAAGCATAGTTATTAGCCAACTCTGTATCAGAATAGTCTGTGGTACCAGTTTTGCCAGCTTGATGTAATCCACTAATTTGAGCCCGTGTACCAGTTCCGGAACTAATCACATCTTTTAGCATATCGGTAATCATATATGCGGTGGAAGACTTCATTGCCGTTTTACCAGTGCCTTGATCGTACTCATGTTTAATATTATCAGCGGTGGTAATTTCTGAAATATACTTCGGTTGATAATAAGTACCACCATTGGCAAAAGCACTGTAAGCCGCCGCAACTTGAAGCGTAGAAACATCAGAACCAATACCAGCAGACAAGCCAGCATCGTCTGGTAGGTCAATGCCAAGATTATTAGCAAATTGACTGGCCTTTGTTAAACCAACCGTTTCTAATGCTTTGACGGCAGGAACATTACGTGATTGCGCAAGGGCATAGCGCATCGTCATGTTGCCCCAATATTGACGATCCCAGTCATAAAGCTGAATGTCTGTACCTGGATAGATGTACTTAGAATCATCTAAGCGGTGATTCGTTGCCCAATTCAAGTATTCAATGGCGGGACCATAATCAAGAATTGGTTTCATTGTCGAACCATTGCTTCTTGTGGTTTGTGTTGCGTGATTAAGTGCCATTTGCACATTACCGACTTTACGATTACCAACCATGGCAACCACATCACCATTATTAGGATCCATAATCGTAATTCCGGTTTGAATTGTATCGTCTGGGAAAACAACCGAACTGCCATTAACTAAGTCATAAACTTTCTTTTGTGTACTTAAATCTAAATTCGTTTTAACCGTTAAATTATCACGATAGGGATCATAACCTTTTTTCTTGATCGCCTTGATAACTTCTTGCAGATAAGCATCTGAAACTAAAGCATTGGTTTGATTTAAAGTTTGTTGCGATTTTGCCTTTAAGCCATCCGTAATAGGTGTGTTAATTGCGGCTGTGGCTTCTTCTTCGGTAATTTTCTTATCACGCAGCATTGACTTAATGACTAAATCTCGTCGGGTTTTAGCAGCTTCTGGATGTTCATAAGGGTCATAGGTGGTAGGGGCATTAGGAATGCCCGCAACTAATGCTGTTTGGGCTAGATTAAGTTCTTTAATTGATTTGCCAAAATAATAATTAGCCGCTGTTTGCATACCATAAACGCCATTACCTTCATAAACCATGTTGATGTAATACTCTAAAATCTGTTCTTTAGAATATTTGCGCTCAACTTGAACAGCCAGCCAAGCTTCTTGAGCTTTACGGCGTAAGGTTTGGTCAGACTTATTGGTTGAGAAATAGGCTAATTTAACTAATTGCTGGGTTAAAGTACTACCGCCTTGCGGTGCTGCATTACGGTGAGTCACATTATAGGCAGTGGCCGAAGCAATTCGTAAGGGGTCAACACCAAATGGTTCATCATAAAAGCGGCGATCTTCAATTGACACCACAGCATCTTTTAATTGCTGTGAAATTTCCGTTCCCGAAACATGGGTTCGATTTTCACCTAGTTGTGTGATCGTATCACCATTACTGGCTAAAATCATGGTGGAACCACCAGAAGCCAACTTAGATTCCTTCAAAGCTGGCGTGTCCTTAACGTAGTAGAAGAACAAACCTAATCCGGCCAAAAAGCCAGCCAAAATGATGATTAAAGCCCATTTAAGAATACGACGCCACAATGGTTTTTGGCGTTGTGGTTTTGAGCTAATAGGGCGGCGCTTAGTTTTTTTCTGTTGCGCCATTCGTGCTTCACGGGTCATATTGTTTTGTGTCATATTTTGCCACCTTTAGAATTTGTTTGAGTTGAATGCTGAATCAGTTGATCAACCGCCTTTAAATAATCCAAAGCAGGGTGAAACCCCGCCTGAATTTCATAGCCCTGCGTTTCAATTACTTTTAACGGAATTGATTTTCGATTGGTCTCTTGTAATTGCCAGTAATCAATTAATAAAGAAGCTGGTGTTACAAAATAACGTTCCAAACTGGAAAAACGCATAATCGTAAAGCAAATACCTTGCTGGGCTAAACAGCGTTTAAAGTGATCAACCTGATGTTGATGAAAGTTTTTTAAAGGAAAAGAAGCTTTATTAGTAGTCTCTTTTGCTTCAAAGTCTAAATAGTAGCCACGGTAAACACCGTTGTAATCCGTTGTGGAAGCTTGTTGGAAATAAGCTTCTTTAATTGTTGCTTTACTCCGCTTCGGATAGTCAACTTTAACAATTCGAATTGGTGTCGGTTTTTTATAAATGACGGCTCGGTCTTGACTGCGATAATAAGCATTACTGTCATTAATCGTTTCTTCTAAAGACATGCCGCGGCCACCGAAAATGACGTTATCACGATGATGTAACTTTGTGTTAGACTGATTAGTATCAGTACTACCTTGGTAATAACGTCCATCTGGATATTTAATGGTCATAAATTCACGCTCCTATGCCTATTATACCAAATGGTCTTTAGATTAACTCATCAGAAAGGCTGATATGATGTTGAGTCGACTGTGGTTAACTGGCTATCGGGGCTACGAACTGAATGTTTATCAAGATAAGGACCCGAAGTTAGCAGTTATTAAATATTCTCTAAAAAATACACTCCGAATTTATCTTGAGGATGGTTTAGAGTGGTTGATTACTGGTGCCCAATTAGGAGTCGAACAGTGGGGTGTTGAAGTCGCGGCTGAATTAAAAGAAGATTTTCCCAATTTTAAAATCGCTATTATGTTACCTTTTGCCGAATTTGGCAAACAATGGAACGAACATAATCAACAAAAGCTCCAGCAAATTTTAACTAAAGCCGATTTCACTGGCAACGTTTCCCAGCATCCTTATCAAAATCCTAGTCAATTAAAGAATTATCAAACTTTTATGAGTGAGCATACTGATGGCGCACTAATGGTTTATGATCCTGAATATCCAGGTAAGCCGCAGTATGATTACGATTTTCTTAAACAAAAAAGTGAACGTGAAACAGATTATCCACTGTGCTTGATTGATTTTTATGAGTTGCAAGACCAAGCTGAACAATTAAGTGAAGCCCAACACGCCGACGATGATTGGCAATAATTAACCATTAAAATGACCTCGTGATAAAAATGTGGGGCACTGCCGATTTTTTAATTTTAAAGATTATAGTAAGGTCGCTAATGTCTTTTGCAATTTAAGCCATTTTTGCTATACTGAGAATAACGCGTAAAAGTATAATGAGGTGTTCACATATGGAAAAATCAGAAGACACACGCGATTTTAAAGTTAATTTCACTCCTGAAGATATTGTTAACAAAGATTTTAAACAAAAGTACCGTGGTTATGACTCTGCCGAGGTTGATCCATTCCTTGATCAAGTCATCCAAGATTACGAAGCATTTAATGCTCGTATTAAGGCGTTAGAAGCAGACAACAAGCGATTGGTTAAAAAGGTTGATGAATTATCTCAACAAGAAACACCAACTGCTGCACCTGTTGCTGCAACGCCAGCACCTGCTACTAATGCAGCGCAAAATACAACTAACTACGATATTTTGCGTCGTTTAAGCAACTTGGAACGTCATGTCTTCGGTGAGAAAGAAGCAGCACGAATCGCACCAAAACCAACTGCACCAAGTAGTCGCTACACTAGCGAAGACAAAACTAGTTCAAATTTGAAGTCAGCTTATGAAGATGACGATCAAACAGAGAATAAAAAATCAACTGAGTCAACTTGGTTAAATCGATTCTAGGTTGAAACTTGATTCATTTAAGCGTAAAATAGTAAAAGTTAATTTAACTTGGTAAACTTCGAGTAATCGCGGTCGGCCTTGAGTCGGCTGAGGAAAGTCCACGCCCGCACAAGCTGAGATGCTTGTAGTGTTCGCGCTTAGCCCAATAAGCTAAGGTACTCTTTTAGAGTAACGGCGGCTCAATGATCTAAAGTCTTTTGACCATGGTTATAGCCTGAAAGTGCCACAGAGACGAGTCGACTGTGAAAACGGTCGAGTGGAACGGGGTAAACCCCACGAGCGAGCAACCCAAATTTTGGTAGGGGAGTCCTATGGCGGGAAATGAACCTAAAGTAGGAGCGTCAGCAGATAGATGATTACTGATGATTAAAATGGACCTAGTTTTAATCGGAACAAAACGTGGCTTATAGAAGTTTGCCAAAGGTAGGGAGCTGTGACGAAAGTCGCAGCTCTTTTTTTGTTAGCATGACTTTTATAACACGTTGTCGTGGCGGTGAAAAAATACTTAACGCTGGAACGTAGTGGGCATCACTTTAAGTCGAATAAAAATCAATTCGTCTTAAAACTGAGCCTTGTTGTAAACGATAAATCGTCAACAACAATTTCACTACTGAGCGGTATTTTTTCGCCGCCACTTAGCTAAATTGCTATGTCATCTTACTATACTAACTTCACTACTGATGGCAACTTTATTCCAGAGCTAGCAAACATGTGATTAAATCGCTTCTAAATTTTTAGAAGTATAAAACTGCAGTTAAGTTGCACTAAATCTCTTTTGTCAGTGTCGGAGGGAAAGCGCGGTCAGCTGCGGAATTATTGTAAGTGGTTTACCACTTACAATAAAGCTCGTATTTAAGTTTCATTCGGCTTAAATCGACGCTTGCAGCGTTCCACCAGTGTATTTCCCAAAAACACGAAGAATCGTTTTAGAACTTGTAATATCTCACCGAGGTATGAAAAACACCAAATCCCATATTTGTTGCTTAGTGAGACCACCTGTTATCCCTACGCACATTCGTGTATAATATAGCTAATACAACGTTTAATTTTGCGCCAATCATTTACGCCAACTTAAGGAGTTCAACATGAAATATCAATTAATTGCCACGATGGCTGCTGGTTTTGAATCAGTGGTTAATCAAGAATTAAAAGCACTCGGCTTCACAACTCAGTCAGATAACGGTCGGATTACTTTTGAGGGTGACGAACACGACATTATCAAAGCTAATTTATGGTTGCGGACGGCTGATCGGGTGATGATCGTCGTTAAATCTTTCAAGGCCACTGACTTTACCATGTTATTTGATGAAATCAATGCGATTCCTTGGGAAAATTATTTGGCCATGGATGCCCATTTCCCAGTGACTGGCCGAGCAATTAAGTCTAAGCTCCACAGTGTTCCTGATGTTCAAGCAATTTCCAAAAAAGCGATTGTTTCTCGGTTGCAAGATGTTTACCATCGGCGCACGCGTTTACCTGAAACTGGCGCCACAACTAAAATTGATGTCCGCTTACTCAAAGACCAAGCCGAAATCTTAATTGATACAACAGGTGATAGTTTGTTCAAGCGCGGTTACCGGATTGATCATGGTGGTGCACCGCTAAAAGAAAACTTTGCTGCCGGCTTAATTGCTTTAACGCCATATCGGGCTAATGATCCGTTTTTAGATCCGATGACCGGTTCTGGTACGATTGCCATTGAAGCTGCTATGAAGGCTCGTAATATTGCTCCCGGCTTGAAACGCCATTTTGCTTTTGAGCAATTTGCTAGTTTTGATCCTCAATGGTTAGCTGACGCTCGGGAAAATGCTCGTGCTGATATTAAAAATGATCTCGAATTAATGATCATGGCCAATGATATTGATCAAAATATGATCGACTTGGCCAAATTGAATGCTAATGAGGCTGGTGTTCTACACGACATTCAATTCAAGCAATTAGCTGTTAAAGACTTCAAAACTGATTTGGATAACGGTATTATTGTTGCCAATCCACCTTATGGTAAACGCTTGAACGATCAAACAAAGGCTCGCGAAATTTATAAAGAGATGGGGCAAGCTTTCATTCCGTTGAAAACTTGGAGTAAATATATCTTAACCAGCGATCTCGAATTCCAAACTTATTATGGTCAACGCGCAACTAAACGCCGCAAACTTTATAATGGTTACTTACGAACTGACTTATTCCAATATTGGGGTAAACCAACTTATAAGAAATAATAAAAAGCACCTAATCGCAATTGCGATTAAGTGCTTTTTTGTTTGCTATTATTTGTTTGCTATTAAAGGAAACGATCACGCTTTAACTTAAAGATAATCCAAATACTAGGAATAATTGTAATTAGAATTGTAAATAGCCAGCCCCAATTCTTATCAGCAAGGGGGAGGAACGTATTCATACCGTAAAAACCGAAAATAATTGGTGGGATCATTAAAACAACTGAGTAGATAGTCAAAATTTTCATGACATTGTTCAAATTATTATTTAATAAATTATTGTAAGTGTTCGATACCTTATCTAAAATATCAACATTTAACTCTAACATTTCTTGAACTTGACGTGCTTCAACTTCAATGTCTTGTAACCGTTCAGCTGAACGACGGTCTAGCGTTAATTTATCACCACGACCGATTAATAAGCGTAACTGTGAAATCGCCACTAAATTACTGTTTGCCCCAGTTAGGAAGTAGGTTTGGTTTTTACTCAAATCAGCCAATTGAAAAATCTGCTTTGATGACGTGTCATGCCGTAAATGTTCTTCAACATGAACACGCATTTCATTCATCTGTTGAATGTAGTCAAAGAAATCAGTTGTCACTTGATAAAGTAAACTAAAGACAGAATCCCAAACGCCTTGCGTTTGGTCACGATCAGTTAGCATCGTTGCATCTTCAATAATGAACTTAGTGTCGGTCGTGACAAAGACAAACAATTGATTATGGCGCACCATCAGACTAAACGGATGAATCACTCGCGGCGCATCACCAGTAGCGGATAGCGGTACGTTGTAAACAATTAACCAAGTTTCGATTAGTTCATCATATTCAACGCGGGCCCGCTCAACTGGATCGACCGCATAATTTAAGAATTCATTGTTTAAATGATAGTTATCCTTAAGTTCCTGACGATCTTCGGCGGTCATATCAGTAACAGCGATAATTTGATTATTAGCATGCGTGTAGGGGCTAATTCGGATCATGTTGCGTTCCTCCCAAGTAACATCAATATTATAAGCGTATGACAAACTAAGCTGTAAAACAAGGATAATGTTAGAAATCTGGTCCGCATAGCTTACTTAAACTCGAACTAAGCAAATTGCCAATTTAACGATAGGTAAAATATTAAAATTGCCGCTAACTAGCCCAAAGTCACACCAATTTATCAAATATTGCGCCTATTTAAATATTTGTCGGATCTGCTTTTACACTTATTCAACAAATCTGTCTAAAATTACACGCGATATTTTTATTACTAAATTAAATTAACCTAGTGCTTTGCATGTTAGTCATTATTGGATTGACAATATTTATTCCACAACCTAACTATGCTATGATAAACTGTTAATGACAATAATGAATGGGGTTACAAGAATGAAGAAGAAACCGTATTTAGTCTTTATGGATATTGATGGCACCTTAGCCGTTAGCCATCAAAAAGTCAGTCGCTACACCGTAAAAACAATCGAAACTTTGCAAAAACGTGATGATGTTATTTTTTATATTGCTTCTGGACGTATGTATGAATTTGCTTGTTTAGTTCGTAATCAGATTAATCCACAAGTTCATATGATCACTTCAAATGGTGCTTACTATGAAACTGCCGCAGGAACTGTTAGTGAGACTTTAGGCGCTGACGCTTTAACACAGATTTATGATGTTAGTCATCAATATAACTTAGCGGTTAATTTCTTCGCTCACGACACTGTTTATTACACTAAAAAAGTACCAGCATTTGTCTTGCGTAACTTTGCTAATATCGTTTCAGGTAATCGCAAAGTTCGCTCATACAAGGCATCTGATCAGCAGTTGCTATTAAATCATGCCGCTGAAATTAACAATGGCATCATGATTAGTCCTGGCCACGGGGAACTTTTAAAAGAAGCACGTCAAGAACTTGCTTCAGAACAACTGCTAGAATTATCTTCTTCTGGCAAAGATAATATTGAACTCATTCCTAAGGGCGTTGATAAAGCCACAGCAGTCCAGGCCGTCCAGGAATCATTTGGTACCGATGCAGCACATACATTAGTTTTTGGTGACGGCATGAACGATACTGGCATGATGCAAGTCGCTGATATCAGTGTGGCAATGGGCAACGCCTTACCACAAGTTAAAGAAATCGCCAACTACGAAACTGACACAAATACTAACGACGGATTAGCTAAGTTTTTACGGCAATATTTTGACTTATCATTGTAGAATTTAATACGAACAGGTCTTAACACTCTGAATAAATCAGAGTGTTTTTTGTTTAACCTTCACAATCAGTGGCATACTATGAATGCTATCATTTAAAACTAACTAATTAATTGATAAAATAATATTGTGAAAATAATAATTTTATCTAGTTATTTAACTTATACTTTGCTAAGATTAAATTGTGAAAGTTATTTAATCGAGGGGATAACTATGGATAAAGAATACAATATTGGTCTTGATATCGGAAGCAGTTCGATCGGTTTCACAGCAATTAATGATGATAATCAGGTCATTCGGGCCAAAGGCAAGAACGTTATTGGCGTCCGCTTGTTTGATGAGGGTAAACCAGCCAGTGAACGTCGTGGATTTCGAGCAACGAGAAGACGATTGAATAGGCGAAAATGGCGGCTTAATTTATTGCGAGAAATTTTTGAACCATATATTTATCCAATTGATCGTTCTTTCTTCATGCGCCAAAAATATTCTAATCAATCTAAGCAAGATCCTAATCAAAAAATTGTATTTAAAGATATTTTGTTTTCGGATAAAACAGACGCTGATTTCTATCGACAATATCCTACAATTTATCATCTACGTTATGCCTTAATGACGGAAGATCGCCAATTTGATTTACGCGAAATTTATCTTGCAATTCACCATATTGTTAAGTACCGTGGACATTTTTTAGATGAAACGCCGACGGAGAAGTTTTCATTCGAAAGGCTTGATTTATCTAAAGAGTTTACACGATTAAATGAATTGTTTATTGAACAAAATCCAGACGAACCGTTTGCCATTAATGTCAGTCAAAACAAGTCGATTGAAGACTTATTGTCTGACCAGGATAAAACCAAAGCTGATCGCAAAAAAGCTGCCTTACTTGTTTTTTATGAAAATTCACTGACTAGCAAGGAGACGGTAAAAAGGTTTAAGGCTATTGCAACTGAAGTCCTAAATCTATTATTGGGAAACAAAGCTAAATTAAATGTCATCCTTGAGCACGACGTTGATAAGGATAGTGTTAAAGATTGGACATTATCACTGGAATCCGAAACGTTTGACGATGATCTTGAAAAAGCTTCTGATGGACTTAATGATCGTGAGTTAGAAATGATTAGCATTTGTGAACATATTTATTCGTCATTGGTTCTTAAGTCAATTATTGGTGATAATGATAATCTTTCTGCGGCTATGATTAAAAAATTTGTCACTCATGCCAAACATCGTGACCTGCTTAAAGCTCTAATTCAAAATAGTTCTGAAGATACCGCTCAAAAATTACAACTTGCTTACGATCATTATCTGCAACGTCAATCAGGTGGTAAAGCTTATACAAAGGACGATTTTTACAAAGAGATTAAGAAAAACCTTGATAATTCTGAAACTTCAACCCAAATTAGTAAACTGATTGAGACCGATCAATTTATGCCCAAGCAACGGACAAAGGCAAACGGTGCGATTCCACATCAAGTTCAACAAAAAGAATTAGATTTGATCATTGAAAATCAACAAAAATACTATCCTTGGTTAGCTGATGAAAATCCTAATCAAGAACGTCATCGTGTGGCTAAATATAAGCTAGATGAGTTGGTTTCATTTAGAGTGCCTTATTACGTAGGACCAATGATCTCGCCGACTCAAAATGAAACCGACCCACAAATATTAGAGAACACCAAGTTTGCTTGGATGGTTCGTAAAAACACTGACGATCATAGTCGCATCACACCATGGAACTTCGATGATAAAATCGATCGAGAAAAAAGTGCGGATCATTTTATCAAACGTATGACTACAACCGATACTTATCTAATTGGTGAAGACGTTCTTCCAGATCAAAGCTTGATATATCAAAAATATAAAGTATTAAACGAATTAAATAATGTTCGCGTTAATGGTCGACCGCTAGATACACAAGTTAAACAAAATGTTTATACAGATTTGTTTAAAAAGCAGAAGTCTGTTTCCAAAAAACGACTTCGTGATTACCTCGAAGAGATGAGTTATTATCCCGGAGCGATTAAAATAGGCGGGATGACTAATCCTGATAAGTTTGACAACGGCTTAACCTCATATCTTGATTACCAGAAAATTCTTGGTAATGTTGTCAATCAAAATGATAAACGAGCTGATATTGAAAAAATAATTGAATGGTCAACAATTTTCGAAGATGCCAAAATTTTTACCAAAAAATTAGAAAATATTGACTGGTTAACGCCGGATCAGCGCAAGTCTATTGCTCGTAAACGTTATACTGGTTGGGGTCGACTTTCCAAGAAGCTATTAACAGAGCTGTGTAATCACGACAATCGTTCAATTATGGATCTGTTATGGGAAACGCAAGATAACTTCATGAAAATTCAATCCGAACCTGATTTCAAAAAGTTAATTGATGACCATAATCAACAAGCTATTGTCAAGCAAGATAACGTCCAAGCAGTGATTTCAGGTTTATACACTTCACCACAGAACAAAAAAGCCATTCGGCAAGTTTTACTGGTCGTCAACGACATTATCAAGGCAGTAGGGTATGCACCTACTCATATTGCAATTGAATTTGCCAAAGGTGAAGAACAACGGCCACGACGGACAGTTAGTCGTGAACAACAAATTCAAAACATTTACGAAAAGATTTCTGATAAATTATTAGTTTCACCAGAAATTCGCCAACAACTAGATGACCAGCAACAAAATCGTACTGGTAAATTAAGTGACCGTTTATTCCTTTACTTTATGCAGGCTGGTCGCGATATGTATACTGGCAAACCATTAAACTTCGATAACTTATCGAACTACGACATTGATCACATTTTGCCTCAGGCCTTTATTAAAGATGATTCTTTAGACAATCGTGTGCTGGTCAGCCAAAAACTTAACCGCGAAAAATCCGATACTGTCCCACTTGATCTTTTTGGTAGCAAAATGATGCCAACATGGGAAAAGATGTGCAGTCAAGGGCTAATTTCTAAGCGGAAATTAGCTAACTTAAAGACTAATCCTAATAATATCGATGCTTATAAGAAACAAGGATTTATTAATCGCCAATTAGTTGAGACCCGTCAGGTTATTAAATTAGCTGTTGGTATCCTTGTTGATCAATATCCCGATACGAAAATTATTTCTGTTAAAGCCAATTTAACTCACGAGATGCGCGAAATGTTTGAGTTATTGAAAAACCGTGACGTTAATGATTATCATCATGCCTTTGATGCGTACCTAACTGCTTTTGTTGGCAATTACCTGCTCAAACGTTATCCCAAACTAGAACCATATTTTGTCTATGGTAACTTTAAAAAGCTTGCTGAACAAAACAATACGCTACGTCACTTCAACCTGTTATTTGATTTGCAGAAAAACGAAAATGTTTATGATCATCGTGATGGACACACTGATCATAAGATCTGGGATAGCATTGAAAGTATTTCTTATATCAAGCACCTCTTTGCCTACAAGAAGATTTTAGTGACACACGAAGTTCATGAAAATAAAGGACCGCTATTTAAAATGAGCGTCTTTGGAAAAAAAGATAGTAATAGACGCAAATTAATACCTCTTAAGGCGGATAAACCAACTGCATTATATGGAGGATATACAAAAAGACAATTATCATATATGGCAATTATTAAAATAAAGAAAGGAAAAGCAGAACAGTATCAGCTGGTGGGCATTCCAACTCTGGCACTTTCAAAGCTTGAAAACGCGCATGATGAATCTGAAAAAAATAAGATTTTAAAAAATATCATACAAAAAGAAAGAGGAAAGAAATTCGATGTAAATATTATCGTTAATAAAATAAGATTTGAACAATTAGTTTTAGACAAAAATTCTTACTTCATGATTGGAGGAGATACAACAATCCATAATGCTCAACAATTAGTTCTTAATCAAACAGATATGAAAGCTTTAAATTACACGGCAAGTGACTTAAAAAGTATTGACAACGATAAGCTTTCACAAGAATTGATTACGATTTTTGACGATATCATAGATCAGATAACAAATTATTTCAAAGTATATGATATACGGAGATTTCGAGAAAAATTGGTGAATTCGCGTGATACATTTATTCAACTTCCAAATACTGATCAGTGGGACGGTACTAAACTAATACAAACTGGAAAACATTCAACATTAATCAAAATAACACAAGCTTTACATGCAAATGGCTCCTATTATAATATTGATGGTCTTAACATTAACTCATTTGGGCGCCTGAACATGAATACTATTACCTTATCTCCAGATGCCCAACTAATCTATCAATCGCCAACTGGTCTTTATGAACGCCGGGTTCGTTTAGGAGATCTGTAAAAACTGCGACACAATAAAAGAGCTATTGGTTAAGCACCAATAGCTCTTTTATCTTACATATGTAGTGGCTCGATAGCGAGCTCAAAAGGAAAAACTTGGCCGAAGCCTTGTTTGATTTTAACAGAATGTCACTTCAATAAAGTTAAGATTCGAGTGTGTCAAGCTCGATAAGTTCATTTTACCACAAATAAAATTCTATGCAAGGGGTGTCGTCTATTATGAGTTGGCGAACTGTTGTGATCACACAACACTCAAAAGTTTCAGCTTCCGGCCACTGTCTGGTTGTCCAGACAGAAGCCGAACTTAACCGAATTCCGATTACAGATATTCAGGTTTTATTGATCAGTACCACGCGGGCCGTTATTACCTCAGCAGCTGTTAGCGAATTAGCCAAGAATCAAACTAAAATAATCTTTACCGATACCAAAGGGGAACCAATAACAGAAACACTGGACTACGCACCGAATAACCGCAACTTACAATTATTAAACAATCAGTTTAATTGGGCCAAGGAACGAAAGCAAACACTTTGGACGACAATTATTCAACAAAAAATTCAAAACCAAATTACAGCCGTCAGCTTTTTTAATAAAGAAGTAACCGATCTCAGCAGTGAATTACAACAAATGCAATATAACGATGAATCAAATCGCGAAGCAGTTGTCGCGCGCAAATATTTTATGCAACTTTTTGACGATCAATTTGCTAGACGAGATGGAGACATTATTAACACTGCACTGAACTATGGTTATAGTTTGATTCTATCAGCTTGTAATCGCGAAATCGTCGTGGCCGGCTATTTAACACAGCTGGGCATTCATCATCACAGCAACGAAAATCAGTTTAATCTCGGCTCTGATTTAATGGAACCATTTCGTCCATTTGTTGATGTTTGGGTCCGGGAACAGAATTTCAACGCCTTATCGCCAGATGTTAAGTTTGGTCTAATTGACCTACTGAATTTAGAAATTATTTTTAACAATCAACATATCATTTTACGTAATGCGATAACTCGCTACGTCAAAAACTGTTTAAATTACTTAGATGGCACCAACGATGAAATGACAATCGAGGTGAAGTTTAATGAGGTATCGAATCATGAGATTAATGGTAATGTTTGATTTACCCGTTGAAACTAGCCGTGAGCGCCGAAATTACCGCCATTTTCGTAAAGCATTACTTGATGAAGGATTTTTAATGATGCAGTACTCAATTTACGTTCGTGTCTGCGTTGATATGAAGAATGCCTACTACATGGAGAAACGAATTATGAGTTTTGTGCCAGAGGATGGGGTTGTGCAAACATTGATCGTGACGGAAAAACAATACAACGAAATGCACTTTTTACTAGGTGAACCTAGTACAGATATCCGTAATTCTTCTGAAAGGACAATTATCATATGAACTTAACTTATTATCCACTTGAACCATTTCCTGTTGAACAAAATAAATTAACTGTCATTCAATGTGCAAATCAACGCAATTATATAGATCTGCTTAATGGCTTACGTGATTTAAACGATTGCGTGCGTTTAACAGATGCAGATCACAACAGTGTTGATATTACTAAGGGGATTCTTTGGATTGGTGATTGTTTCCAAGTTTCTAATCTGAATAGGCTTTTCCAAGCGCCACTACAAAAGAAAATCATTAAAGAAATGAGTACTGATAAACTCGATCAACTCATTAGTCTTGACCAGAATCTAAAAAGTTTAATCATGGATCAATTATTAACTTATGATCTTCCGCTAACGGTTAACCCAGAATTTTCGCTGGCAAATATCATTAAATTGTGCAATATCTCTTTTGTAAACACCTTAAAAACACAGCCATATGATATAATAGAGACAGTATTAAAGTGTGCTTCTGAACTTAACGAGAGGAGCATACTGGTCTTAACCAATGTGCATCAATATCTCAGTGTCAGCCAATTTCAAGAGTTGGTGAGATTAATTGAGACACTTGATTTGTCCACTTTATTAATCGAATTCTCAGAAAAGAAAAAAAGTGATTATTATACAAATTGCCGCTATTACTATATTGATCAAGATTTTGTTGATTGGCGCCAGGAATAATTATGAAACGATAATGAGAAAACAACGGTTTTAGAAGAGTGTCATTTCAATAAGGTTAAGATCATGGTCATCAATCAAATCGCAAACATCATTGTTTTAGAAGAGTGTCATTTCAATAAGGTTAAGATCTTGGGTGTAGATAAGTCCGTCAACTCCTTAGTTTTAGAAGAGTGTCATTTCAATAAGGTTAAGATCCTTGGTTCTTTTGCATTTCTGCTGTCAAAGGTTTTAGAAGAGTGTCATTTCAATAAGGTTAAGATCCTCTGCGTCAGAAATAAGCCCGTTTTTCTTGTTTTAGAAGAGTGTCATTTCAATAAGGTTAAGATCAACAGCGATAACGTAGATTTGAATGCAGTTGTTTTAGAAGAGTGTCATTTCAATAAGGTTAAGATCTTATCAATTGTCTTGCGTCTCTGTATTCGTGTTTTAGAAGAGTGTCATTTCAATAAGGTTAAGATCATTGAGTGATGACAATGATTGATTATGTAGGTTTTAGAAGAGTGTCATTTCAATAAGGTTAAGATCAAGGAGTATTAAGTATGATCATTTACCACTGTTTTAGAAGAGTGTCATTTCAATAAGGTTAAGATCAATCAACTTGGATTAGTAATATTGATGTACGTTTTAGAAGAGTGTCATTTCAATAAGGTTAAGATCCAATCTTAGTAATGTTATTGCCGCTTAGATGTTTTAGAAGAGTGTCATTTCAATAAGGTTAAGATCTGTAGAAAATAGCAATGTTCTTTGATACTTGTTTTAGAAGAGTGTCATTTCAATAAGGTTAAGATCGTTACTGATCGGCGTAAAGCTTATGTACGTGTTTTAGAAGAGTGTCATTTCAATAAGGTTAAGATCTTCAAAATATGATTTATCATTTAACAAAAAGTTTTAGAAGAGTGTCATTTCAATAAGGTTAAGATCGCGCTTGTCGGAGTTGGTTACAACACGTGTGTTTTAGAAGAGTGTCATTTCAATAAGGTTAAGATCATTGACTTAGTTTCTTCGTCCGTGTTATCCGTTTTAGAAGAGTGTCATTTCAATAAGGTTAAGATCGTTACTGATCGGCGTAAAGCTTATGTACGTGTTTTAGAAGAGTGTCATTTCAATAAGGTTAAGATCTTCAAAATATGATTTATCATTTAACAAAAAGTTTTAGAAGAGTGTCATTTCAATAAGGTTAAGATCGCGCTTGTCGGAGTTGGTTACAACACGTGTGTTTTAGAAGAGTGTCATTTCAATAAGGTTAAGATCATTGACTTAGTTTCTTCGTCCGTGTTATCCGTTTTAGAAGAGTGTCATTTCAATAAGGTTAAGATC
>ERZ506039.56-NODE-56-length-26096-cov-6.09819_pt1 | contig 26096 bp, 22 predicted proteins | sample MGYA00512176_ERZ506039 | MGnify/ENA metagenome assembly ERZ506039
CGACGCTCTTCCGACCTCCAACAGCTGGAAGCGATTAACCTGTCGGTCAGCGAAGCCACCGGCTGTGACTACTGTCTGGCTGCGCATACCTTGATGGCGAAAAAAGCCGGCTTCAGCAGTGAGCAGATCCATGCCCTGCGCCGCGGGGAGTATGCGGAAGAGGCGCAGCTTGATGCGCTGGTGAAATTCGCGCAGACGCTGGTGACCACCACCGGCACGCTGCCGGAAGCCGACGTCGCCGCGCTGCGCAACGCCGGTTTTAGCGACCAGCAGGTGATTGAGATTATCAGCGCCATCAGCGCGATCCTGTTCACCAACATGGTGAACCGGGTTAACGACACGGTGGTTGACTTCCCGAAAGCCGATTAACCCGCGAGGCGGCGCCGGTTTTACAGCCCCAGCTCGCTGAGCCCCGGATGATCGTCCGGGCGACGGCCCTGGGGCCAGTGGAACAGGCGCTCGCTCTCGGCAATCGGCAGATCGTTGATGCAGGCGTAGCGCGTCTGCATCAGCCCGTGCTTATCAAACTCCCAGTTTTCATTGCCATACGAGCGAAACCAGTTGCCGCTGTCGTCACACCACTCATAGGCGAAGCGCACGGCGATGCGATTCTCCTGCCATGCCCATAGCTCCTTAATCAGCCGGTATTGCTGCTCTTTGCGCCATTTTCGCTGCAGGAACTCAACAATTTGCCCCCTGCCGTGGACAAATTCGCTGCGGTTGCGCCATTTGCTATCCACGGTGTAGGCCAGGGCGACTTTTTCCGCATCGCGGCTGTTCCAGCCATCTTCCGCGGCGCGGACCTTCTGGATAGCGCTCTCGCGGGTAAACGGCGGTAACGGGGGACGTTGTTCGGTCATACTGACTCTCCTCTGCGGGCTAATTGCTGCTGCAGGCGCTGATTCTCCTGCTCCAGGTCATGAATACGTTGCTGCAGGTTCTGGCTGTACTCCGCCACCTGCTGCGCGCTGTAACGCGGCGTAATGTGCTGCGGGCAGTTCCAGTCAAACGCCTGCAAATGAAAGAGAAACAGGCGCTCGATGCGGGCGCGATAGTTGGCCGGCGCCACCTGCGCCAGCAGTTGCGGGTGGTCCTCTGCCGCCAGCACCTCGACGGTGGCGTAGATTTTCAGCCTGGCACGGCGTGGATAATCCATCAAAAACAGGCAGGCCCGGTCGCTGCCGCGCAGATTGCCGGTGGTGATGTACTGGCGGTTGCCGCCGAAATCCGCCATCGCCAGGGTGGTTTCATCCAGCAGATGCAGAAACCCCGCCGGGCCGCCGCGATGCTGAATGTAGGGCCAGCCGCTCTGCGACACCGTCGCCAGATAAAAGCTGTCGCGGGTGGCGATCATCCCCGCTTCGCTGTCGCCGAAATGGTCGGCCTGGCGGCGACTGTGTGGCGTTTGCCACAGCGAGTCGCTGCCCATTTCATGCTGCACATCCATCACGTCCGGGGTGATGGCGATATCGAGAAAGGTTGCTGCCATAGCGCCTCCTGTTGTCTGGCGCCATCATGGACTGTACTGAGATAAATGATAATACTGGTTAAGTGGCAATCATCTTTCCGAAAAACGGGAGAATAATGGATCGATTAAGCGCGATGGCGCTGCTGGTGAAAGTGACCGAGCTGGGGAGTATGTCGGCGGCGGCGCGGGCGCTGAATATGCCCTTGACCACCGTCAGCCGCCATATTGGTGAACTGGAGAGCGCGCTGGGCGTGCGCCTGCTGGCGCGAACCACCCGCAAACTGACGCTCACCGACGCCGGGGTCGATTATGTTGCCGCCGCACGGCGGATCCTTGAGGAGGTGGAAAACGCCGAGCGCCAGGCGACGGGCGAATATCAGGAGCCAAAAGGGGAGCTGGTGATCTCCGCGCCAACAATGTTTGGCCGCCAGCACGTTCTCCCGGTGATCGGTGAATTTATCGCCCGCTACCCGCAAATTCGCGTCCGTTTGCTGCTCAGCGATCGTAATGCCGACCTGGTGAGCGACCATGTCGATCTGGCGGTACGGATTGGCGACCTGGCGGACAGCAGCATGGTGGCCACCCGCCTCGGCACCATGCGGATTGTGGCCTGCGCCCATCCGGCGTTGCTGGCGAAATACGGCGAGCCGCAGCGGCCGCGCGATCTGGCGGCGCTGCCGATCATCCGCATTGAATCGCCGATGCCCTATCGCGGCTGGCGCTTTCGCACCGCTGAGCGCGAGGACCAGCTGATTAACCTGCCGCCGGTGCTATCCGTCACCACGCCGGAGAGCGCCGCTGATGCCGCGCGGCTGGGTGTGGGCGTGGCCCGCTTACTGCATTATCAGGCGCTGGATGGCCTGCGGCAGGGTGATCTCCGTCTGCTGCTGGAAAACGTCGAGCCGGATCCGGCGCCGGTCCATTTGCTGTATACCGCGCGGGACATGACGCCGCTTAAACTGCGTAAATTTATCGATTTTGCCGCGCCGGCGCTGCGTCAGGCGCTGCTGCGCATCGCTGGCGCCGCTTAATGCGCCGCGGTCTTCAGCGGCGCCTCCTTTAACAGCCAGGAGAGAACAAACGCCACCGCCATAATGCCGGCCGCCATCAGAAACGCCGCGTGGATCGCCGCCCCGAAGGCGTCGAGGTAGTCGAGGCGGATATCCGCGGGCAGGTGCTGGACCGCCACCGGATTCATTCCCGGCGGCAGTACCGCGCCTTCCGGCAGCAGTTGTTGCAGGTTGCTCTGCAGCACGTGCGTGAACACCGCGCCGAACAGCGCCACGCCGATGGAGCCGCCAATCGAGCGGAACAGGGTCACGCCGGAGGTGGCCACGCCGTACAGCTTCGCTGGCATCGCATTCTGCACCGCCAGCACCAGTACCTGCATCACCAGTCCCAGACCAGCCCCCAGCACGCCGGTAAACAGATACAGCTGCCACAGCGGCGAGTGAATGGTGATGCGGGTCAGCAGTACCATACCCACCACGCCGAGCAAGGTACCAAGGATCGGAAACAGGCGATATTTACCAGTGCGGCTGATAATCCGCCCGCTGATAATCGAGGTCAGCAGCAGGCCGCCCATCAGGGGGATCAGCTGCAATCCTGCCTCGGTTGGCGTTGCCTCTTTCACTACCTGCAGGTAGAGCGGCAGAAAGGTGACCGACCCGAACAGCGACATACCGATGACGAAGCCAATCAGGCTACACAGCAGAAAGCTGCGGTTACGGAACAGGTCCAACGGGATAATTGGTTCAAACGCCAGCCGTTCTTCATAAATAAAGCCGGCGATACCGATCAGGCCGAAGGCCAGAATGCACCATAGCTGCGGATCGCTCCATGGACGAACGGTTCCCCCCTCCGAGGTGAACAGAATAATGCACAGCAGCGCCATGCTGAGGTAGATAGCCCCCAACCAGTCAATCTGATGCTGGCTGCGTTTGTTGCTGCTGTGGAACACCGCGCCGATCACCAGCAGGGCGAACAGGCCCAGCGGCAGGTTGATATAGAAGATCCAGCGCCAGGAGGCGTGCTGGACCAGAAAGCCGCCGATCAGCGGGCCGATCACCGTCGCCAGGCCGAAGACACCGCCGAACAGCCCCTGGTAACGCCCGCGGTTAGCGGGCGGGATCACGTCGGCGACCGCCGCCATACTGATCACCATCAGGCCGCCGCCGCCGAGCCCCTGCAGACCGCGCATCAGCACCAGTTGGGTCATGTTCTGCGCCAGCCCGCAGAGCGCGGAGCCGACGAGAAACAGCCCAATCGCCACCTGCAGCACGATTTTGCGGCCGAACAGATCGCCAAATTTACCGTACAGCGGCACCGCGATGGTGGAGCTGAGGATATAGGCGGTGACCACCCAGGAAAGCTTGTCCAGCCCGCCCAGTTCGCCGACAATCGTCGGCAGCGCGGTAGAGACAATGGTCTGATCCAGCGCAGAAAGCAGCATCACCAGCAGCAATGCGCTAAACAGCAGACGTATCGACTGCACCGGTGGGTTTGCGACTTGAGTAGTCATCACAACGCTCGCTTGAAATTAATTAAATGCATAATTAATATTTAGTGAAAGAATGAATCGGGTCAAGAGATCGCCATATCATGACAGCACAAAAGGATCAGGATGCCCCCCGCCGCCCAGGGCGGCCACGCGGTAAAAAACCGGGTACTGCCAACCGCGAACAGCTGATGGACATCGCCCTGACGCTGTTTGCCCGCGACGGGGCGGGCCGCGTATCGTTGAACGCCATAGCCAAAGAGGCTGGGGTGACGCCGGCGATGCTGCATTACTATTTCAGCTCGCGGGATGCGCTGGTGACCCAGCTGATTGAGGAGCGCTTTATGCCGCTGCGCAATCACATCAGCCGCATCTTTGTCGATCATCCACAGGACCCAGTGCTGGCGCTGACGATGATGGTCGAGACGCTGGCGCATATGGCGGAGAAAAACGCCTGGTTCGCGCCGCTGTGGATGCAGGAGATCATCGGCGAGATGCCGATCCTGCGTCAGCATATGGACGTCCGCTTCGGCGAGGAGCGTTTTCAGGTGATGCTGGAGACGGTGCGCCGCTGGCAGCTGGAGGGCAAGATCAATCCGGCGCTGTCGCCGGAGCTGCTGTTTACCACGGTGATTAGCCTGGTGCTGGTGCCGTTTTCGCGCATCCACAGCGATCCACGTTTACAGGCGGTCAACCGCCAGACCATCGTCAGCCACGCGCTGGCGTTAATGGGCCACGGCGTCGGGGGTTAAGCGCAGCCGCCGCCCGGCAAAAGCTTTTGTAGCCCGGATAAGGCGCCACGCGCCGCCATCCGGGATTTTCCCTGCTCGCGCTACGCTTAGCAGGGCTACCACTCCCGTGTTATGTCCGGGCAGATTGCGCTCCCGATATTTCTTCTGCGCTATGTCTCTTATGGCGCAGGGAGCGCACAGGGGGCGGCCAGTCGCCGCCAGCACCGGCAGTTTCAGTCGCGCATGTGGTTAAATTAACAACAGGTCGCACGAACCCCAGGACGGGTAAGGCGACAGCCGCCACCCGGCAAGAATACAGGTGCCGTGCCTGATATCCTGCCCGGCGGCGTTGCGCTTGCCGGTCCTGGGTGGGACGAAACGACGGGAGGACTGTGTAGGCCGGATAAGGCATTTATGCCGCCATCCGGCACAACCACAGGTACGGTACCTGACCGCCCAGGGATACCAGGACCGTTACAGCGTCTTCGACAAATAGTGGCGCTGCATCCCCGCGTGGGGGAAGTCGGGCAGCGACATCTGCAGCTGATAGCCTAATTTCTGATAAAACGGCAGCGCCTGGAAGCTAAAGGTATCCACCAGCAGATGGCTGCAGCCCAGCGCCTGCGCCTGCTGTTCCGCCTCTTGCATCAGCTCGCTCCCCAGCCCGCGCCCGCGCGTCGCCTCGCTGACCCACAGATACTCAATGCACAGCCAGTTACCTTTGCGTTTGGCAATCAGCCCGCCCTGCATCACCCCTTGCACATCGCGGGAGTAAATCCCCAGATCGCCAAACTGCGCCGCATCGAGATACTGCTGATTATAGTGCCGCAGACCGGCAAACAATTCTTGTTGATCGTCGGGATTAATGCTTTTTGTAATGATTAGTGTCATTAACTATCTCCAGTATCGCGATGCCGAATGGTTATTTTCCCTCTCCACTTTCACAAAATATTCTTATTTTCTCCATGATTATTTGCCTTAATTTTTTGCGTTCTAAAAGTAAGCAAAAAAACCTTTCCATTATCGCGACGGATCGTATAATGGGGAAAAATGAGAATGATCATTCTCACCACAAAACCAGAGGAGATGCGCTTTTCACCTCCTGAAGACCGAAGAGGTTGGCTTCAGCGGAGACACAATAACAATCACGTTCAGGAACATCTGTGTTCCTTTTTTGTCATTTTCGCTTACCCGAAAATGCCTCAGCGCCCAACCTATTCCCTCGTTTTTAAATAAACGGGGCGGACGTCTTATATCTTGAGAAAATATAATGAAATACATCATAGCTCCCATCGCGACAGCATTATTTCTCCTTAGCGGATGCGATAATGCGCAGACATCTGCCCCGCAGCAACCCACGCCGGAAGTGGGCGTGGTCACCCTGCAAAGCCAGCCGGTGCCGGTGATCAGCCAGCTCACCGGCCGCACCACCGCCTCGCTCAGCGCCGAAGTTCGCCCGCAGGTGGGCGGCATCATCCAGAAGCGCCTGTTTACCGAAGGCGATATGGTGAAGGCCGGGCAGGCCCTTTACCAGATCGACCCCTCCAGCTATCGCGCGACCTGGAACGAAGCGGCGGCGGCGCTAAAACAGGCCCAGGCGCTGGTGGTCTCCGATTGCCAGAAGGCGCAGCGCTACGCGTCGCTGGTCAGGGATAACGGCGTTTCCCGCCAGGATGCTGACGACGCCGCCTCCACCTGCGCCCAGGACAAGGCCAGCGTGGAATCGAAGAAAGCGGCGCTGGAGAGCGCGCGCATCAACCTGAACTGGACCACCATCACCGCACCGATTGCCGGGCGCATCGGCATCTCGTCGGTTACGCCGGGGGCGCTGGTCTCCGCCGATCAGGATACCGCGCTGGCGACGATCCGCGGGCTCGACACCATGTATGTCGATCTGACGCGATCCAGCGTCGATCTCCTGCGTTTACGTAAACAAAGCCTGGCCAGCAACAGCGACACCCTCAGCGTAACGTTAACCCTGGAAGATGGCAGTACCTATCCCAAAAAAGGGCGTCTGGCGCTCACCGAAGTCGCCGTCGATGAATCCACCGGCTCGGTGACCCTGCGCGCCATCTTCCCCAACCCGCAGCACGTTCTGCTGCCGGGGATGTTCGTCCGCGCGCGCATCGATGAAGGCATCATGAACGACGCGATCCTCGCCCCGCAGCAGGGGATCACCCGCGATGCCAAAGGCGACGCCACGGCGCTGGTGGTCGATGCCGCCAACAAAGTTGAGCAGCGTACCGTGGAAACCGGCGACACCTACGGCGATAAATGGCTGGTGCTGAGCGGCCTGAAAGCGGGCGATAAGCTGATTGTCGAAGGCACCAGTAAAGTGGCCCCCGGACAGACAGTGAAGGCCGTCGCCGTCAGCAATAACGGAGGCAACGCCTGATGTTCTCCCGTTTCTTCGTGCGTCGCCCGGTCTTTGCCTGGGTGATCGCCATTCTGATAATGCTCGCCGGGGTGCTGGCGATCCGCACGCTGCCGGTAGGCCAGTACCCGGACGTCGCCCCGCCGGCGGTGAAAATCTCCGCCACCTATACCGGGGCGTCCGCCGAAACCCTGGAGAACAGCGTCACCCAGGTGATCGAGCAGCAGCTCACCGGCCTCGACCATCTGCTCTACTTCAGCTCCACCAGCAGCTCCGATGGCTCGGTCAGCATCACCGTCACCTTTGAGCAGGGGACCGACCCGGACACCGCCCAGGTGCAGGTGCAAAACAAAGTGCAGCAGGCGGAATCGCGGCTGCCGAGCGAAGTCCAGCAGTCCGGCGTGACGGTGGAAAAATCGCAGAGCAGCTTCCTGCTGATCCTCGCGGTGTATGACAAAACCAACCGCGCCACCAGCTCCGATATCTCCGACTGGCTGGTCAGCAATATGCAGGACCCGCTGGCGCGCGTGGAGGGCGTCGGCAGCCTGCAGGTGTTCGGCGCCGAATACGCGATGCGCGTCTGGATGGACCCGACCAAACTCGCCTCCTACTCGCTGATGCCTTCCGACGTCCAGTCGGCGATTGAGGCGCAGAACGTGCAGGTCTCCGCCGGTAAAATCGGCGCGCTACCGTCATCCAATGCCCAGCAATTAACCGCCACCGTGCGCGCGCAGTCCCGGCTGCAAACCCCTGACCAGTTCAAAGCGATCATCGTGAAAAGCCAGGCCGACGGCTCGGTAGTGCGCCTGAGCGATGTCGCGCGAGTGGAGATGGGTAGCGAGGATTACACCGCCACCGCCAATCTGAACGGCCACCCGGCCGCCGGGATCGCGGTGATGATGGCCCCCGGCGCCAACGCGCTGGACACCGCGACGCTGGTGAAAAGCAAAATCGCCGAATTCCAGCGTCAGATGCCGCAGGGTTACGATATTGCCTATCCGAAGGACAGCACCGAGTTCATCAAAATCTCTGTCGAGGACGTGATTCAGACCCTGTTCGAAGCGATTATCCTCGTAGTCTGCGTGATGTATCTGTTCCTGCAGAACTTCCGCGCGACGCTCATTCCGGCGGTAGCGGTGCCGGTGGTGCTGCTTGGCACCTTCGGGGTGCTGGCCCTGTTCGGCTACTCGATTAACACCCTGACGCTGTTCGCCATGGTGCTGGCGATCGGCCTGCTGGTGGATGACGCCATCGTGGTGGTGGAGAACGTTGAGCGCATTATGCGCGACGAAGGGCTGCCCGCCCGGGAAGCTACTGAAAAATCGATGGGCGAAATCTCCGGCGCGCTGGTGGCGATTGCCCTGGTGCTGTCGGCGGTGTTCCTGCCGATGGCCTTCTTCGGCGGTTCGACCGGGGTGATCTATCGCCAGTTCTCGGTAACCATTATCTCGGCGATGATGCTGTCGGTGGTGGTGGCGCTAACCCTCACCCCGGCGCTGTGCGGCGCGCTGCTCAGCCACTCCAAACCGCACACCAAAGGGTTCTTCGGCGCCTTTAACCGCCTGTGGGGGCGCACGGAAGCAGGCTACCAGCGCCGCGTACTCGGCGGCCTGCGCCGGGGCGCGGTGATGATGGGCGCTTACGCGTTGATTTGCGGGGCGATGGCGCTGGCGATGTGGAAGCTGCCGGGCAGCTTCCTGCCGGTGGAGGACCAGGGGGAGATCATGGTCCAGTACACCCTGCCCGCCGGGGCGACGGCGGTGCGTACCGCCGAGGTGCGTCGCCAGGTGACCAACTGGTTCCTCACCAAAGAGAAAGCCAATACCGACGTCATTTTCACCGTCGACGGCTTCAGCTTTAGCGGCAGCGGGCAGAACGCCGGGATGGCCTTCGTGTCGCTGAAAAACTGGTCGCAGCGCAAAGGGGACGACAATACCGCCCAGGCCATCGCCCTGCGCGCCACCAAAGAGCTGGGGACGATCCGCGACGCCACCCTCTTCGCCATGACCCCGCCGTCGGTGGACGGTCTTGGGCAGAGCAACGGCTTCACCTTCGAGCTGATGGCCAGCGGCGGTACCGACCGCGACAGCCTGATGAAGCTGCGCAGCCAGCTGCTGGCGGCGGCCAACCAGAGCAGCGAACTGCAGTCGGTGCGCGCTAACGACCTGCCGCAGATGCCGCAGCTACAGGTGGATATCGATAACAACAAAGCCGTCTCGCTGGGGCTGTCGCTGAGCGACGTGACCGATACGCTCTCCAGCGCCTGGGGCGGTACCTACGTGAATGACTTTATCGATCGCGGCCGGGTGAAGAAGGTCTATATCCAGGGCGAGAGCGATGCGCGCGCGGTGCCTTCAGACCTCGGCAAATGGTTCGTTCGCGGCAGCGATAACAGCATGACGCCGTTCTCCGCCTTCGCCACCACCCACTGGCAATACGGCCCGGAAAGCCTGGTACGCTACAACGGCTCCGCCGCCTTCGAGATCCAGGGCGAAAACGCCGCCGGCTTCAGCTCCGGCGCGGCAATGGACAAGATGGAAAAACTGGCCGACAGCCTGCCCGCGGGCTCCACCTGGGCGTGGAGCGGCATTTCGCTGCAGGAAAAGCTGGCCAGCGGCCAGGCGATGAGTCTGTACGCCATCTCGATTCTGGTGGTGTTCCTGTGCCTGGCGGCGCTGTATGAGAGCTGGTCGGTGCCGTTCTCGGTGATTATGGTCATCCCGCTCGGCCTGCTCGGCGCGGCGCTGGCGGCGACGCTGCGCGGTTTAAGCAACGACGTCTACTTCCAGGTGGCGCTGCTGACCACCATCGGCCTGTCGTCGAAGAACGCCATTCTTATCGTTGAATTCGCTGAATCCGCCGTGGATGAGGGGTATTCGCTCTCCCGGGCGGCGATCCGCGCCGCGCAGACCCGTCTGCGCCCGATTGTCATGACCTCGCTGGCGTTTATCGCCGGGGTGCTGCCGCTGGCCATCGCCACCGGCGCCGGGGCCAACAGCCGCGTGGCGATCGGCACCGGGATTATCGGCGGCACCCTGACGGCCACCCTGCTGGCGGTGTTCTTCGTACCGCTGTTCTTCGTGCTGGTGAAGCGTTTCTTCACCCGCCAACGTCCTTCTCAGGAGTAAGGTATGTTTCGTTTGAGTATAGTGTTTATCGCGCTCCTGACCGCGGGCTGCGTCTCGCTTGACCCGCATTATGATCGCCCGGCCGCGCCGGTGCCGGCCACCCTGCCCGGGGCGCACGGCGAATCGACGGCGGTGGTCGGCGACTGGCAGAAAGTGGTCAATGACGCGCGGTTGAAAAAAGTGGTCAGCATCGCGCTGAACAGCAACCGCGATGTGCAAAAAGCGCTGGCCGATATCGAGACCGCGCGCGCCCAGTACGGCGAGACGCGGGCGTCGCTGTTTCCCACCGTCGATGCTGAGCTGAGCCATACCCGCAGCAAAACGGTGGCCAGCGGCCTGAGCTCCGCTTCGCAGGCCGACGGCGCGGTCTCCAGCTTCGAACTGGACTTGTTCGGCAAAAACCAGAGCCTGTCGCGCGCGGCGCGCGAAACCTGGCTTGCCAGCGAATTCACCGCGCAGAATACCCGGCTGACGATGATTGCCGATTTGACCACCGCCTGGGTGACGCTGGCGACGGATAACAGCAATCTGGCGCTGGCGCAGCAGACCATGGACAGCGCGGCAAACTCACGCAATATCGTCGCCCGCCAGATGGCGGTAGGCACCGCCTCCGCGGGTGATTTAAGCTCGGCGGAAAGCGTCTATCAGCAGGCGCGCGTCAGCGTCGCCAGCTATCGTACGCTGGTGGCGCAGGATAAAAACGCCATTAACCTGCTGGCGGGGGAAACCGTGCCGGAGAGCCTCCTGCCCGGGACTCTCGAGAGCCTGGGGGATAACAGTATTGCGCTGGTGCCGGCGGGCGTGTCATCGTCGGTGCTGCTGCGTCGGCCGGACATTCAGGAAGCGGAGCACAACCTGAAGAGCGCCAATGCCGATATCGGCGCAGCGCGGGCGAACTTCTTCCCGTCGATTTCCCTGACCGCCAGCGCCGGGGTCGGCAGTGACTCGCTGTCGTCGCTGTTCAGCCACGGGATGCAGGTGTGGTCGTTCGCCCCGTCTATCAGCCTGCCGCTATTCACCGGCGGCAGTAACCTGGCGCAGCTGCGCTATGCGGAAGCGGAGAAAAAGGGGCTGATCGCCACCTATGAGAAATCGATTCAGAGCGCGTTTAAGGACGTTGCCGACGCGCTGGCGCGCCGGGAAACGCTGAGCGAAGAGCTTGATGCCCAGCGGCAGTACGTCGCCGCCGAGCAGACATCGCTGGATATCGCCATGAAAAGCTATCAGGCCGGGGTCGGTGATTATCTGTCGGTGCTCACCGCTCAGCGCACGCTGTGGTCGGCGAAAACGACGCTGCTGTCCCTGCAGCAAACCGACCTCAATAACCGGATCACCCTCTGGCAGTCGCTGGGCGGCGGCGCCAGTTAAACTTACCCGCCGGGCGGCCGCGCCCGGCTTCTACAAGGAATTGTTATGGCACGTGTTTCCCTCTCCTGGGCGCTGATCCTCGGCCTGCTGTCGGGTATCGGCCCGCTGTGCACGGATTTTTATCTACCGGCGCTGCCGGAGATCACTCAGCAGCTGCAGGCCACCAGCACCCAGACCCAGTTGTCGCTAACCGCCGCGCTGATTGGCCTCGGCCTGGGTCAGCTGTTTTTCGGCCCGCTGAGCGACCGCATTGGCCGCCTGAAACCGCTGGTGCTGTCCCTGTTACTGTTTATCTTCTCTTCGGCGATGTGTGCCCTGACCCGCGATATCAACATGCTGATTGTCTGGCGCTTTTTACAAGGCTTTGCTGGCGCTGGCGGCTCGGTGCTGTCGCGATCCATCGCCCGCGATAAATACCAGGGCACCCTGTTGACCCAGTTTTTCGCCCTACTGATGACCGTGAACGGCATTGCGCCGGTGCTGTCCCCGGTGCTGGGCGGCTACGTTATCACCGCCTTCGACTGGCGAATTCTCTTCTGGACGATGGCCGCCATTGGCGGCGTGCTGCTGGTTATGAGCCTGGCGATCCTGCGGGAAACGCGCCCGGCCGCAGCGGCGCATACCGCCCGCCAGCAACCCGGCCAGCCGGTGCTGAAAAATCGCCGTTTTCTGCGCTTCTGCCTGATTCAGGCCTTTATGATGGCCGGGCTGTTCTCCTACATCGGATCTTCTTCCTTCGTGATGCAGAGCGAATACGGCATGAGCGCCATGCAGTTCAGTCTGCTGTTCGGTCTGAACGGTATCGGGCTGATCATCGCCGCGATGACCTTTTCCCGTCTGGCACGCCGCTTTAGCGCCGAAAGCCTGCTGCGCGGCGGCCTGACGCTGGCAGTGAGCTGTGCGGCGATCATGCTGCTGTTTGCCTGGCTGCAGCTGCCGGTGCTGGCCCTGGTCGGCTTGTTCTTTACCGTGTCGCTAATGAGCGGTATCAGCACCGTCGCCGGCGCGGAGGCAATGAGCGCCGTCGACGCCGCGCAGTCCGGGACCGCATCCGCGCTGATGGGCACCCTGATGTTTGTCTTCGGCGGCATCGCCGCGCCGCTGGCGGGCCTCGGTGGTGAAACGATGCTGAAAATGAGCCTCGCGATGGCCATCTGCTACCTGCTGGCGCTGCTGTTGGGCCTCAGCAAGCCGCGCAGCGCGCGCTAAACGCCAGGTGCGGTAATAAAATATTCCAGATTTATTACCGCACTATTTCCCGCCATATCTACCATTCTCGTATTATTCTCCGCGTACTAATCGTGATACCCTTCACAGGCAAGGAATAAATAATTCCTTATACTGCGCGCCACTGAGAATAACGAGGTTTCTATGAGTATTGACCTGAGCAAACTGCTGACCGAGCGGCGTAACGCCAACAGCGCCAACATTGACACCCTCTCCACCCTTGAGATGCTGACGGTGATAAACCAGGAAGACCAGCAGGTAGCCCAGGCGATTACGCCCTATCTGCCGCAAATTGCCGAGGTGGTGGATAAGGTCGCGGCGGCCCTGCAGGCCGGTGGCCGCTTGATTTATATTGGCGCGGGCACCTCAGGACGACTGGGGATCCTCGATGCCAGCGAATGCCCGCCAACTTTCGGTACCCGTCCGGAGCAGGTGGTGGGGATCATCGCCGGCGGCCATAAAGCGATTCTCAGCGCCGTGGAAAACGTGGAAGACAACAAAGCGCAGGGGGCGATGGATCTGCAGAACCTGAACTTCAGCCAGCGCGATGTGCTGGTGGGACTGGCGGCCAGCGGACGCACGCCGTACGTCATTGGCGCCATGGAATATGCCCATAGTCAGAATGCCTTTGTCGCCATCGTCAGCTGTAACCCGCATGGTGAAATGGCCCAGCTGGCGGACGTGGCGATCACCCCGGTGGTCGGCCCGGAAGTGGTCACCGGCTCTACCCGCCTGAAAGCCGGTACCGCGCAGAAGCTGGTGCTGAACATGATCTCCACCGGGGCGATGATCCGCGTCGGCAAGGTGTACAGCAACCTGATGGTCGACGTCGAAGCGACCAACGCCAAGCTGATTGAGCGCCAGGTCTCTATCGTGATGGAGGCCACCGACTGCGATCGCGCCACCGCCCAGAAGGCGCTGGAGGCCTGCGGCCGCCACTGTAAAACGGCGATCGTGATGGTGCTGGCGGACTTAAGCGCTGAAGCGGCGCAGTCGCTGCTGGCAGAAAACAACGGCTATATCCGCAAGGCGCTCAGCAACACCTGAGCGCCGACAGACAGGTAACGGGCAATGGCAAAAATAACGAAAGAGATGATAGCGCGGATCCTCGCCCACGTGGGCGGCGCCGCAAACGTCGCGCAGGCGGGCAACTGCATGACGCGCCTGCGCTTGACCCTGCGCGATGAAAGTCTGGCCAACAGCGCCGCCATCCGCCAGATTGACGGCGTGATGGGGGTGATCGTCAGCGACGAGCAGTTCCAGGTGGTGCTCGGCCCCGGCAAGGCGCAAACCGCCGCCGAAATGATGAACGGCCTGCTGGAAGAGATGCCTGCCGCCGCGCCGACGCTGGCCGACGTCGCAGCGGAGAAAAAGCAGGCGCTGAAGGGCAGGCAGACCAGCGCGGTGCAGAAGTTTCTCGCCAAATTCGCCACCATCTTTACGCCGCTGATCCCCGGCTTTATCGCTGTCGGCCTGCTGCTGGGCTTCGCCACCCTGGCGGAACAGGTTTTCGTGCTGGAGAACGCCCATCCGAACGCCAGCCTGGTGGCGCTGATTGGCTATATGAAGGTCTTCAGCAAAGGGATGTTCACCTTTCTGAGTATCCTGATTGGCTATAACGCGCAGAAGGCCTTCGGCGGATCCGGCGTGAACGGCGCGATTATCGCCTCGCTGTTCGTACTGGGCTACAACCCGGAGGCAACCAGCGGCTTCTACGCCGGCATTTCCACCTTCTTCGGCCATGGCATCGATCCGCGCGGCAATATCATCGGCGTACTGATCGCCGCTATCCTTGGCGCGTGGGTTGAACGCCAGGTGCGGCGGGTGATGCCGGCCAACCTCGATATGATCCTCACTTCGGCGGTGACGCTGCTGATCATGGGCGCGGTGACCTTTACGGTGATCATGCCGATTGGCGGCTGGTTGTTTACCGGCATGTCATGGCTGTTCCTGCATCTTAACGGCAACCCGTTTGGCTCGGCGGTGCTGGCCGGCCTGTTCCTGCTGGCGGTGATGTTCGGCGTCCATCAGGGGTTTGTCCCGGTCTATTTTGCGCTGGTGGACGCCCAGGGCTTTAACTCGCTGTTCCCGATCCTGGCGATGGCCGGGGCCGGGCAGGTGGGGGCGGCGCTGGCGCTGTTCTGGCGGGCGAAGCGCGATTCGCTGCTGCGAACCCAGATTAAAGGGGCGATTATTCCGGGCTTCCTCGGGATTGGCGAACCGCTGATCTACGGCGTCACCCTGCCGCGGATGAAGCCGTTTGTCACCGCCTGCCTCGGCGGCGCCTGCGGCGGGTTCTTCGTCGGACTGATCGCCTGGCTGGGGCTGCCGGTCGGCCTGAACACGGTGTTCGGCCCGTCCGGTCTGGTGGCGCTGCCGCTGATGACCTCCGGCAGCGGAATTTACGCCGGGATGGCGGTCTACGCCGGCGGGCTGGCGGTCTCCTACCTGTGCGGCTTTGTCCTCACCTGGCTGTTCGGCAGTAAAAATGTCGATTTAAGCTAGAACGCGACTATCGGTTAATGCCCGGCGGCGGGTTCGCCTTACCGGGCCTGCAAAATAGTTACGCCGCCGCGCCCGACTACCATTTCCTGCCCCGCCGCCCGGGCGCGCGCATGCTATGATTCCCCTTTGTCATATTTCGCTTGAGGAAAAGATGGGCTCCAGCAAAAAAGGGATGCTGAACGTACTGATTGCCGCCGTGCTGTGGGGCAGTTCCGGGGTGTGTGCGCAGTTTATTATGCAGGAAAGCCAGATGTCGTCGCCGTTTCTGACCATGACGCGTCTGCTGTTCGCCGGGCTGATCCTGCTGATGCTCGGCTTTGTTCACGGCGACCGCATTTTCCGCGTGCTGCAAAACCGCCGCGACGCCCTCAGCCTGCTGTTTTTCTCGCTGTTTGGCGCGTTAACCGTGCAGTTCACCTTTCTGATGACCATTGAAAAATCCAATGCCGCCACGGCCACGGTGCTGCAGTTCCTGTCGCCGACGATCATCGTCGCCTGGTTCGCCCTCGCCCGCAAAGCGCGCCCCACTCCGCTGGTGCTGGGGGCTATCTGCACCTCGCTGGCGGGCACCTTTCTGCTGGTGACTCACGGCAACCCAACGACGCTGTCGATTTCGCCTGCGGCGCTGTTCTGGGGGATCGCCTCAGCGTTTGCCGCCGCGTTTTATACCACCTATCCTTCGACGCTGATTGCCCGCTACGGGACGCTGCCCATCGTCGGCTGGAGCATGCTGTTCGGCGGCGCGATGTTATTGCCGTTTTACGGCGGCCAGGGCACCGATTTTGTGGTTAACGGCAGCCTGCTGTTAGCTTTTTTCTATCTGGTGGTGATCGGTACCTCGCTGACCTTCAGCCTCTATCTCAACGGCGCACAGAAGATTGGCGGCGCCAAAGCCGGGATCCTCAGCTGCGCCGAACCGCTGAGCAGCGCCCTGCTGTCGCTCCTGCTGCTGGGGATCACCTTCACGCTGCCGGACTGGCTGGGCACCCTGCTGATCCTCGCGTCGGTGGTGCTGATCGCCATCGACTCGCGGCGGCGGGTGAGAGCCGCCTGAGCAGGCGAGAAAAAGCGCATTTTCAACAAGTTAAACTGTCCGCTATTTGCGTGTTTTCGCGCCTGCGCATATAGTTGACGAGAGCGATTACGGAAGGAGAAGCCTGATGAAAGCATGTTGGATGGTATGCCTGGTCACCGCCCTTAGCGCCACGTCGGCGTGGGCCGAATCACCGCTGCAAAGCCTGCAGTTCGAGCAGCAAAAGCAGCAGGTGCTCAAAGCGGTGAAGGAAAAATGCGCGCCAGCAAGCCACCTCAGCGATAACGATTTTGCCAATAAAGTGCTGGCGACCGACGGTAACAAGAACGCGGTCCGCGAAGCAACGCTGGCGAAAGAGCGCAATAACCAGAAAAGCTACCAGGCCGCAATCGACAAAATCGTCTGTCCGGCCAAATAGCGGTTATTTCAGCCTCGCGACCAGCGTTTTCCAGTCAAACGGCGTCAGCTGCCTGTAGCTCAGGCTACGGGCGGCCATCTGCTCCGGCAGCTGGCGCTGGCTTGTCGCGATCGCCTCGCTCATTATCCCGGCGCTCCCCACGTCACGCAGGGTTTTCACCACCTCTTGCATCTCTTCGCTGCGCCGAATGCCATGTTCCGCCACCCGGCTGATCAGATAGTCGGGGAACGCGCCTGTCCAGCCCAGAGAGGGGAAACTATGATGCAAGGAGCTAAGCACCTCCTCCTCGACACCGTATTCACGGGCCGCGAACAGGCATTCTGTGGTGAGCGCTTCAAGACCCTTGATCATCACGCTGCGGCACATTTTTATCGCCGATACCTGGCCCACCGTATTGGCGCCGTAGCGGGCATTCAGCCCCAGCCCCTGCAGACGCGGCGCGATCGCCTCTGCCTGCGGCCCGCCGATCAATAACGGTGTCTGCAATCGGGCCGGCGGTACCGGCGCCATCACCGCGACATCAATGTAGGCGCCGGGCAGAAAATGAGCGGCGGCCTGCCGTTTTGTCTCCGGCGCCACGGAGTTGAGATCGAGGAAATATTGTCCCGGCTGCAGCAGCGCGGCGGCCTGCTGCGCCACCTTTAGCGCCTCACCGGCGGTCACAGTAGAAAAAACCAGCGTGGCCTCCTCCAGCGCCTGCGCCAGCGAATTCCCCACCTGAACGCGCGAATCACCGGCTTTCCTGAGCATTGCCTCTCGCGCCGGGCCATTGAGCTTGCAATCCCACATGGTCACCACATGCTCACGGGCCAGATCCGCCGCCAGAATGCCACCCGCCTCGCCAAAACCAATAAACGCGATTGTCATCATCACTCCTCACGCGGCCAGACACGGGCCGGAATAAAAACCTCGCCAGCAAACAGCAGTCGCGCCGTGCGTAACAGGCCGCAGCCTGCCAGGGCGCCGTCAGCATCAAGCTGAAGCGTCACGCTAAATTCGCCTGTCGGATGCTCGACGCTGAGCAGCGGCGTATCGCCTTGCGCTACCTGCGCCAGGCCCTGCGCGACAGAGCCGGGGAGCAGACAAGCGCTGGCCACGCTCACCGCGCCAAATACGCCGATCGACGCGTGGCAGCGGTGGGGGATAAAGGTGCGGCTGCTGATGGCGCCGCCGTGTCGCGGCTCGGCGATCAGGGTCATCTTGGGCACCGTGCGCTGGCTGACGTCGCCAAGCTGCATCAGCGGTCCGGCCTGCAGGCGAATCGACTCCAGGCGACGTTTCAGCGCGTCGTCATTATCCAGCTGTTCGCGCGTCTCATAGCCGGTGCAACCGAGGTCGCAAGCGCGCAACAAGATCACCGGCATACCGTTATCGATGCAGGTCACCTCAACGCCGTCAAAACGGTCACGAACCCGGCCGGTCGGCAGCAAGGCCCCGCAGCTGGAGCCGGCGACATCAAGAAAATGGAGCAGGATCGGGCTGGCGCTGCCCGGCACGCCATCGATACGACTTTCGCCGATGTAGTCGACCCCGTCGGCATCGCAGGGGATCTCTGCCACCGCCAGTTGCCCCGTGTTCTCCATAAAAATACGCACCCGAGTGAGCGGCGCATCGTGGCGAACCAGACCGCGCTCGATGGCGAAAGGGCCAACGGCGGCGAGAATATTGCCGCAGTTTTGGCCGTAATCCACGGTAGCCGCCGCCACGTTCACCTGGGCAAACAGATAGTCCACATCGGCGTCAGGCCGTGCGGAGCGGCGGATAATCGCCACTTTACTGGTCAGCGGATCGGCGCCGCCAATCCCGTCAATTTGCCGGGGGTCAGGCGAGCCCATCACCGCCAGCAGCACCGCATCACGTTGCACCGGATCGGCAGGCAGATCGTCGGCCAGAAAACAGGCCGCTTTAGAGGTGCCGCCGCGCATCCATAAACAGGGGATTCCGCGTTGCGCCATTTATTCCTCCACCTCGTCTGCGCGGTCATAATACCGCAGCCCCTTTTCCGCCAGACGCGGGCGCATAGCGTAAATATCCAGCCCCAGCTCGCCATGGCGCATCCGCTCACGCTTCGCAAGCTCATTGCTCATGCGGGCTTCCGCTTTATCAAGCACATCACGGACCTGCGCGTGAGGCAGCACCACGACGCCATCGTCGTCGGCCACCACGACATCGCCCGGCTGCACAAGCTGGCCTGCGCAAATCACCGGGACGTTAACCGAGCCGAGGCTCTCTTTCACCGTTCCCTGGGCATAAACCTGACGGGACCAGACGGCGAATCCCATCTCCCGCAACGTTTGCGAATCACGAATGCCGATATCACCCACCAGACCGACCACGCCGCGCGATTGTAGAGACGTCGCCAGCAGATCGCCGAAGAAGCCATCGCCGCACGGCGAGGTCGGGGCCACCACCAGAATATCGCCGGCGCGGCACTGCTCGACCGCGACATGAAACATCCAGTTGTCGCCTGGCGTCACCAGCACGGTTACCGCGTTGCCCGCCCGGCTGACGCCCTGCTGAATCGGCCGGATTGCCGGCCCCATCAGCCCCTGACGATCCCTGGCTTCATGGAGCGTCGCTACCCCGGCCGCCTCACAGCGGCGCAAAACCGCCTCGTCATGGCGCGGCAGATGGCGGATCACAAGGCCTTTTTTATTTAACAGGTTCATGCCAGGTTCTCCGTTACGCGCGGGAAGATGCTCTGGAAGGCTTCGCCGTGAACGATATCGCGCGCGGCCGTGATGCCGATATTGCGCTTGGCCTGCACCCCGCGCTGCAGCGCCACGCGGGTGTAGTATTCCCACAAATGCTCCTGGCCCTGCATACACTGAATGGCCTGATACTTTTTCTCCCAGACGGCGGTGATGTCCAGCAACACATCGGGTTTCCAGTTGCACTGCTCCGGCTGGTGCGGTTCGAAACAGTAAACCGGGGGAGCAGCGACAATTTTCTCGCCAGGGCGATAGCCCTCTGCCTGGGCGATAATCCGCGCTTCCTGCGCCAGATGAGAGGCCAGCGGATGATCGTAGTTATAGGGATCGTGCAGGGAGTGCGTCAGGACAAAGTGGGGCTGGATACGGCGATACACATCCGCCAGACGAAATAGCGTCTCTTTATCGGCGCGCAGCGGATAGTCGCCGATATCAAAGAATTCGACGCTGGCGCCCAGGATCTCGGCGGCGGCCTGCGCCTCTTCGCGACGCACCTGCTTCACCGCCTCCTCGGTCATATTGCCTTTACGCCACAGTTTGGCGGACTCGCCGCGCTCGCCAAAGGATAAACAGACCACATGGACCTGATAGCCCTGCAGGGCATGCAGCGCTATCGCACCGCCCGCGCGCCAGACGAAATCGGCCGAGTGGGCGCTGACGACAAGGGCACTTTTTTCGCTAACCGGATGAGACATGATGGCTTCCTCTGTTGTTTTTTTCAGCTTGTCATGTCCCGTCGTGGGGAGGTAATTCGTTAACTTGCGAAGGCTATGATTTTTATTTATGTTGTCGACTCACTCACTGTTTCAGGCCTGACGAACAATGCTGAAAAGAAAGCACGATAAAATTATAAATATCATGCAGCTGCGCTTTTTCTGTCAGGTCGCGCTGCGCGGTAGCGTCTCACGCGCGGCCGATGACTTATTCCGCACGCAGTCAGCGATAACCCGGGCTATCCGCGACCTTGAAGCCGCGTTGAACGTCACGCTGTTCGAACGCCATTACAGCGGCATGGTGGCCACCGAGTATGGCAAGTGCATCCTGCCGCGCACCCGGCGGGCGATTGACGACCTGCAGGCCATCCCGGCGCTGTTGCAGAAGCACCATACCCGCAGCAGCGGCCCGCTGGCGGACGCTGGCTGGCTGTTCAATACCCGCCGCTTAGCCATTTTTATTCAGCTCTATCACGTCAACCATACCCAAACCGTCGCGCAACAGTTGGGGATCACTCAGCCGGCGGTCAGTGCCGCGCTGAAGGTCCTGGAGAAAGGGGCGGATTCGGCGCTGTTTCGCCGGACGCCAGAGGGGGTGCGCCCCACCCCCGCCGCGGAGTTACTCTATCCCCCGGTGAGCAGAGCGCTCAACGAGCTGGAAAACATCTGGAGCGATCTCGCTGCCCGTCGCGGGGTGCTGGAGGGCACCGTGCGCATTGGCGCCCTGCCGCTGAGCCGGACCCGGCTACTGCCCACCGCCATCGCCGCCTTTCTGGCCCAGCACCCGGGCATCACCCTTATGACCAATGAAAGCCCGTATGAGTCGCTGGTCGCCGATATGCGGGCAGGTAATATCGATTTTATTATCGGCGCCCTGCGCCAGGATGAAGATCTTCCGGACCTCTGTAGTGAAGCGTTATTCGAAGAGGATATGTTGATTTTACTGCGTAATAACCACCCGCTGCTGCGTCATCCAGACCCGCGCAGCCAGCTGGCGACCGCGCAATGGGTGCTGCCGCGCGCCAACGCGCCGGCGCGCCATTTACTGGATAAGGCGTTTGTCACCCTGGGGCTGCCGCTGCCCCAGCCGACGGTGGAGACCGGGGATGCGGCGATGGTACGAGGATTGCTGCAGGACTCCGATATGCTGGCGGCGGTCTCCGCCAGCCAGATGCGTTTTGAGACAGACAATGGGCTACTCAGCGTGTTGCCGGTCCCCCTGCCCGATACCACCCGGCGTATCGGGCTGACGTTTCGCGCCGGCAGTCTGCACTCTCCGGCGACGCAGGCGCTGTTGCGTTTTATTTATCAGCAGGTTCAGGACGGGACCGTTTAACGTTTCCCCGCCACCGAGTAGGTGACCTGTTGATTGCGCGTTTGCTGAAACGCTTCCAGCGTCTGCCCGCGCATCGCGGCGTAAATATGCAGGTTGGATACGCCGACCACCGCGCCCATTTTCTCCAGCAGGAAGAAGCTGGCGCCATACTGAATCAACCCCCGCCAGTCGCGCGCGTTGAGCAACTGCTGCTCCTCCTCACTCAGTCCGGCTTCGGCATAAAGCGACTGAGGCGACTGTAGAAAACGTTCGCGCCAGGCAGGCTCAATCAACCGATGCAGGAAACGATTAAGCCGCAGACCATTCAGACTGCGCTCGTGGGTAAAAGGATAGGTTCCCGGCAGTTTCTCCACCCCGGCCAGCTGCTGCACCATATGCTGGCGATGGCGCGTCAGGGTATCGACGGGGGGCAGGCGCGCATTGTTCTCAAGGATCAGCGTGGCGATACCGGTCATCGACGGCAGGTAATAGTCGCGCCAGGTTTCGGTGACATTGGCTGATAGCGCGCCGCGCATCACCAGCCACATGATCACTTCGGACCCCTCCATCCCCCCCAGTTCGGCATATTCGCCAAGGGTCATTTCGGTGAGCTTTTCCGGGTCATTAACCAACATGTCAACAAACTGGGCATCCCAGTCGGGATTATTAAATCCGCAGCGCTCGCCATGAACCTGATGCGAGAGCCCGCCGGTCGCGACAATCGCCACATTGATATCTTCCGGGAAGCTTTCAATCGCCCGGCGCAGCGCCTGGCCGAGTTTGTAACAACGGCGCGCGCTTGGTACCGGAAATTGCAGCACGCCGATCTGTAACGGGATCACCGCCGTCGGCCACCCCTGCGCTTCATCCCAGGGCAACAGCGCCGAAAGCGGCGAGAAAAGGCCGTGGTCGAGCTTTTTATCCATAAAGAACGACATATCAAACTCATCGGCCATCAGGCTGGCGCCAATGTGCCTTGAGAGCGCTGCGTTGCCCTGGACCGGTGGCAGGCAACGCGGTCCGCCGCCCTCATCGGCAACGTCATATTGATTGTCGATTCCCAGCGTAAAAGTCGAATAGTGATCGAAGAAAAAGGCGGTCACATGGTCATTAAAGATGTACACCAGCGCATCCGGTTTTTTCTCCTCCAGCCAGCGCTGCAGCGGTTCGAAGCTCTGGAAGATCGGCGCCCACGCCGGGTCCTGCTGTTTATGATGATCGACCGCGAAGCCGATAGTCGGGGTATGAGAGACGGCGATACCGCCGAGAATGTTAGCCATCAGATAACTCCACTTATCGGTGTTCCAGGGGGGGTGACAAAGCGTCCAGTTCTGCCTCTGTGAGTCGAGGCTTAGCGTGATTCATACGGTGCAACAAAATACAGATCCCCGCCAGGCAGGCCGGCAGCGCAAGCACCAGAAAGATCGCGGAATGTCCCGGCACGGCCAGCATCAGCATCCCGCCCAGCGTGGAGCTGAGAATAGCCCCGGTACGACCGATACCATGCATCCAGCTGACCCCGGTGGCGCGGATCTCGGTTTGATAATAGGCTGGCGAATAGGCCTGCAGACCGTTCTGCGCGCCGTTAATGCACATCCCGCTGATAAAAATCAGCACTGACAGCGCCGCCGAACCGAAATCCATCAACCCCTGTGACAGCAGGCACAAACAGCCGAGGAAATAGGTTGCCGCAATCACCGCTTTCGCCGAAGCGCGATCCATCAGCATCCCGACAAGGATCCCGCCCAACGGGCCGCCGAGCTGGAACAAGCCAGTCATCATCGCCGCCTGCTGCAGCGACAGCCCACCGGAGCGGAGAATGGTTGGCAGCCAGCCGTTCAGCAGGTAAATCACGAACAGCCCCATAAAATAGGTTAACCACAGCGCTACCGTGCCGCGGGCATAGCCATGCCGGAACAGCTGCGCCACTTTGCTGCTCCGCGTGATGGGCGGTGTATTGAGCTGGAAAACGGTTTCAGCCGTAAACTGGCCCCCAAGCCGGTTAAGCGCCCTGGCGATCTGCTCGCCCGGTAGTCGGCGCGCCACCATGTTCATCGCCGACTCCGGCAACATCACGATCATAAAGGGGAGCACCACGAGCGGCAGCACGCCGCCAAAAATCAGCGCCGAGTGCCAGCTGTAATGCGATAACAACCCGGCGGCGATAAAGCCGCCGAGGCCGGAACCCACGTTAAAACCGCTGTACATCAGGGTGATCATCACCCCTTTACGCCGCTCCGGCATATATTCCGCCACCAGCGTAACGCAGTTGGGCATCACCGCGCCAAGTCCAAGGCCGGTGAGAAAACGCATCAGCGCCAGCTGCGTCGGGCTTTGCGCCACGGCGCCGGCCAGGCTGAACAGCGCAAACAGCGCCACCGACCAGAGTAAAATTCGCTTTCGGCCGTAGCGGTCAGAAAGCGGGCCCGCCACCAGGGCGCCAATGGCGACGCCAAACATGGCCGCCCCAAGTATCGGCCCCATTTCAGCCCGGCTGATGCCCCAGTCCTCGATGAGCGCCGGGGCGACAAAGCCCATCACCGCAGCGTCATACCCATCCAGCATAATGATGATGAAACAGAGCAGCAGCACGTTCCATTGAAAGCGCGAGACCGGGCGGGTATCTATCCACGCTTTCACATCGACAACGTTCGTGTGATTCATAGGGTGACTTCCTCAAGCAGGCGGTACGAATGTTCTGGTTAGTGTTTTTTGAGTGGAACTTTCGTACTCAACTTAAGGCAGGTCACGCAGGCTGTCCGGTTCGAAAACCCGGCGTCAGATATGAGTTTTATTTATAATGTGAGGAATACGACAAAAACCAGCCAACAAAAAAACCCGCAGCCAACGGCGGCGGGTCAGGGCAAGAGTGGTGTTTAGTGCTTCGGAATAATTAAATCGCCGCGCAGCGGGCTGCCGCCCGGGTTGTCCGTTTTCTCGGTCAGCCAGTTGACGATCCGCGACGCCATCGCGTCCATGGAATATTCAATCGCCGGGATAGTCGGGATACCGGGCAGCTGTAACGATCCGGCGAGGCTAAACACCATGACATTTTGCGGAACGGCGCGGTTAAACGCCTGCAGCTGCGGCACCACGCGCTGCGCCTGCAGCTCATCGCTCACCAGTAGCGCGTTAAAGTTCAGCGTCGTGGCGTTATTGACCAGCTCCTGCACCGCCACCGACGGCGAAGTGTTATCCAGGAACACCAGATTGCGGTTAAACGGCAAAAAGTTTTTTTCCAGCGCGTGCTTGTAGCCCAGCAGCACCTGATCGGCAAAGCCGCTGCTCTGCGGATGAATCAGCGCAATCTGCCGTCTCCCCTGGCTAATCAGATAGTGGCACGCGGTTTCAGCGGCAAAGGCATGATCGTACTGAATGCTGTTGTCGCCCTCGCTGTCGAGGCAGTCCACCAGCACCACGTCCGGGCGGTTAATATTCAGGGGGAAACGTGCGCCGATGATCAGCACGTTATCGCACAGCCCGCAGGTCAACTCCTCCAGCGAGTTCATCACGCCGTGGCTGGTGTTGGCGAAGCGCAGTAACAGGTGCTTCTGGTGCTGACTGAGCTGTTTTTCCAGGGCGTAGAGATAGCTGGTAGTTTGATTGATGTTGTCCTGGGCGCAGATGACGCCGATGCAGCCGGTGGACTGGCTGAGCAACGACTGGGCTATCATGTTTGGCCGGTAATTGAGCGCTTCCGCTGCCTGCAGCACCGCCTGACGACTGGCTTCCTTCACGCCACGTGAGCCGCTCAACACTCGCGACACCGTGGCTTTGGAAACCCCGGCAAGTCGTGAAACATCATTGATTGTCGACATCATTTTCCCCTGCGCGGGCGCCGCGTCCCGCCAAAATCCTGTAAACCTGAATCGCTTCAATTATGACCAGCGCAGTATATCCATTTCGCCATTTGTTTGGAAACCGATTTTCCATTTCAGCGCAAAACATCGCCAAATCGACAGAATAATGTGAGCGAAATCCAATAAATCCGCCCCATAAGCAGGAGATCTTGACCACTATCACAGTTCTGCTTTTTATGAATGGAAACCGGTTTCCGTCTGATATCAAATCACCCACGCAATAACTTTTTACATTTTGAGGATGGTCGTCGATGTACAAGATTATGCTGTGCTGCTCTGCCGGGATGTCCACCAGTCTGCTGGTCAGAAAGATGGTGGAGGCGGCGAAGGAACGTGACCTGCCGGTGCAGATTGATGCCTATGGTGTTTCCGAATTTGACATGCAGTTTCCGCAGTATCAGGTGGTGTTGCTTGGCCCCCAGGTGAAATACATGTTGAAAACGCTATCTGAGAAAGCGGCTTCCCTGAACATTCCCGTTCAGCCCATCGATACGATGGACTACGGTATGCAGCGGGGAGACAACGTCCTGAATTATGCTCTGTCGCTGATCCCAGCGGCGCACTGAGAGGTGTTGAAATGAGTTCTCTGTATCAGTCCATGATTGCCGTGATCGAGCAATCTATTACTCCGCTGGCAGGACGCCTTGGGCAGCAGAAGTACGTTATCGCTATTCGCGATGGCTTCACTGCCGCATTGCCGTTTATGATCATCGGCTCTTTCATGCTGGTATTTATCTTTCCGCCGTTT
>ERZ506039.58-NODE-58-length-25712-cov-4.88911_pt1 | contig 25712 bp, 22 predicted proteins | sample MGYA00512176_ERZ506039 | MGnify/ENA metagenome assembly ERZ506039
TGTGCTCTTCCGATCTTCACCCGCGGCCAGCTGAATGGCCGTGGCCCAGACGCGACGAAAATGGGACAGATCGTGCGCGGCATCATCCTGCGTGTGATGCGTGAGTATCCAGTGCTCAAATCGTTGCTGCCAGTCAACCAGGTCCATAAGCTTTCCTCTATATGAAGGTCAGCCCCGAGCATAGCAACTTTACCGCGGATTATCTTGCCCACCGCGGGATGGCCGGGTATACCAGACGACCGCGCCGAGGATGGATCCAATACCGCCGAGGACTAGCATGCCCAACAGCGCACCCAGCCATTTCCCTGCCGTGGTTCCAAAATCGCCGTCCACACTGGCGCCGGGAACGCTCTGAATTTTGCCAACCACCCACCAGTAACGCACAATGACCCAGATACAGTATCCGCAAAAAGCATACAACGCCCATAACGCGAGCTTCCCTCCGGGGCTGCGTTTTGCCTGCTCTTCCATCTCTTTCCTCTCCGTGACACAACACACTACCGCCACCTAAAACGTGACTAGCATCACATTATACCGCCAACACGCGTCACAGGCAGCAGTTTCATCTCTTTCTTCTGCACCATCTCGCGACTTCTGCTGCCAATGCGCACAGACTGAAGAGGTGTCTTGATTATTTCCCCGTACGCTTGAAGCTATTCACTCTTTAAATAACGCAAGCTGAGTTAATAATTATCTGGTTATTTCCATTCACAAAAAATAAATTTCCATAATGAATAACTCTTTTGCATATAATTTATACAATCCATTTCATAAAATTAACAACAACCAACTAGATATTCAATAACGTATTGCTATATATGAAAATTATAGGTTGGATGGAAATATTTAATTTTAATATAAAGAACCATATTGAAATAATTGGAAATATTTTACATCATTTATTTACATATTTTATTTTAAATAAAAAAGAACTTAGTCGTTAGTATCTGATAGTCATTCCGGAGGGATTGTCATAATTCATAGCAATTATTATTAAAAGGGAATATATAATGAAAAGAAAAGTACTGGCACTCATAGTACCGGCACTCTTAATGGCCAACGCCGTTAATGCCGCGGAAATCTATAACAACAACGGCAACAAACTGGACCTCTACGGTAAAGTCGACGGCCTGCATTACTTCTCTGACGACACTTCAGAGGACGGCGATCAGACTTATGTTCGCTTTGGTCTGAAAGGCGAAACACAAATTGCCTCAGAATTAACGGGCTACGGTCAGTGGGAATACAATATTCAGGCAAACACCACCGAAAAAGAAGGCGCGAATTCCTGGACCCGTCTCGGCTTTGCCGGTCTGAAGTTTGCCGACTGGGGCTCACTGGATTACGGTCGTAACTACGGTGTGGTTTACGACATTGAATCCTGGACCGATATGTTGCCGGAATTTGGCGGCGATACCTACACCCAGACCGACGTCTACATGACCGGCCGTACCAACGGCGTGGCCACCTATCGTAACAGCGACTTCTTCGGCCTTGTCGATGGCCTGCACTTCGCCCTGCAGTATCAGGGTAATAATGAAAACGCCGGTTCTGGCGAAGGCACTAATAACGGCGGTGATCGTAAACTGGCGCGGGAAAATGGCGACGGTTTCGGTATCTCCAGCTACTACGATCTCGATATGGGCATCAGCTTCGGTGCAGCCTATTCGTCTTCTGACCGTACTCATAACCAGCTGGCAGAAGCTCGTAGCAGCCACCGCTACGCCAATGGCGATAAAGCCGATGCCTGGACCGTCGGCGCGAAATATGATGCCAACAACATCTATCTGGCCGCCATGTATGCTGAAACTCGCAACATGACCTTCTACGGCAACGATAGTTTTGGCGGGATTGCCAACAAGACGCAGAACTTCGAAGTAGTCGCGCAGTATCAGTTCGACGACTTTAATTTACCGCTGCGTCCGTCTGTGGCTTATCTACAGTCGAAGGGTAAAGATCTCTACACCTATTCTCGCTACGGCGACAAAGATCTGGTCAAGTATGTCGATATCGGCATGACCTACTACTTCAACAAAAATATGTCCACCTATGTGGATTACAAAATCAACCTGCTGGATGAAGACGACCGCTTCTACAAAAACAGCGGTATCGCGACCGATGACATCGTCGCCCTCGGTCTGGTCTATCAGTTCTAATCCCCATCTAAGCCCGCGCTCAGCGGGCTTTTTCTTGTTCCCGCTCCGTTGAGATCACTCTTTTCGACATTGCCGCTTTCCAGGCGCACTTTCCCTCTTTATGATGCGTTTAAACTCGTTCGGGCAACATTCAGCGGTAAAAACACAAAAGGATCAGGCGCGCAGGCGTTTTACGCTGAAACCAGGACGATGATGATGGCGATACCCCAGCACGGGCGTTATACCTGAAGCTAACGGAATCATCGAAGGGGAATGGTCTTACGAGGAAAAAGTGGCGGAGAGAGGGGGATTTGAACCCCCGGTAGAGTTGCCCCTACTCCGGTTTTCGAGACCGGTCCGTTCAGCCGCTCCGGCATCTCTCCGCTGTGATGGTTGCTATAATGCCAGGATCTTTGGCATTTTAATAGCATCTGTTTCGGTAATCGTGTTCAAGTGACGACTTTGCGAGCAATATGATGTTTAAATGGCCCTGGAAAGCAGATGATGAGTCCGGCAACGCAGAGATGCCCTGGGAGCAAGCGCTTGCCATTCCGGTTTTAGCCCATCTTTCGCCCTCTGAGCAGCAGAAGCTTACGCAGATGGCAGCCCGTTTTTTACAGCAAAAGCGGCTGGTGGCATTACAGGGGCTGGAGCTGACCCCGCTGCACCAGGCGCGCATTGCTATGCTCTTTTGTCTGCCCGTTCTTGAGCTCGGTATCGAGTGGCTGGACGGTTTCCATGAGGTACTCATCTACCCTGCCCCGTTTGTGGTGGATGACGAATGGGAAGATGATATTGGACTGGTTCATAATCAACGGGTAGTACAATCGGGACAGAGCTGGCAGCAGGGTCCAGTGGTGCTGAACTGGCTGGATATTCAGGACTCGTTTGATGCCTCAGGCTTTAACCTCGTAGTGCATGAAGTGGCGCATAAGCTTGATACGCGAAACGGCGATCGGGCCAGCGGCGTGCCTCTGATCCCGCTGCGCGAGGTTGCCGGTTGGGAACACGATCTCCACGCGGCAATGAACAATATTCAGGATGAGATAGACCTGGTGGGAGAGAGCGCGGCCAGCATTGATGCCTATGCAGCGACCGATCCCGCGGAATGTTTTGCCGTGCTATCGGAATATTTTTTCAGCGCCCCCGAATTGTTTGCGCCTCGTTTCCCGGCCCTGTGGCAGCGTTTCTGCCAGTTTTACCGGCAGGACCCGCTAATGCGTATTCGTGAGAATGGCCTGCAGGATGAAGACGAACAACGTATTGTTCACTAAAACAACGTATTGAGCTAAATTTAGCCATTTGAATCAGCGTGTTAATTTTAGTGTTGACACAAAAAAGCGGGGCCAGTAGTATGCGCCTCGTTCACACGATTCCTCTGTAGTTCAGTCGGTAGAACGGCGGACTGTTAATCCGTATGTCACTGGTTCGAGTCCAGTCAGAGGAGCCAAATTTAAAAAGCCTGCTTTCGAGCAGGCTTTTTGCTTTTGAGCTTTCATCAGACCGGCCTCCCCTCTGGCCAGTCCGGCCGCATAAGGGTTAGCGGCGCATTAGAGCCTCCTGCCAGCGTCGCGTCAGATAGTTATGTTCATCCATCACCGAATTCCATACCGCAATATGTCCCATCCGCTGCTCGTAGCTTCCACCATCCCGACGTTCACCCGCAGGAATCAGCGGCGCGCCAGAGGCATCCAGGAGTAATTCAGCGGCCGGTTTTCCTGCATACCAATAATCCCATTCGGCCTGCGACAGACAAGCGCGGCTCCGCTGCGGGTTGGAAATATAATATCCCTGCCGGGCCATTACTGCGCCGGGCCAACCAGACTGCCACCAGTTAAGGTAATCATAGGCCGCTTCTTTTACCTTCCCGGTCACGCAGCGAGACAGCGACATGCCGCCATACCACGCCCGATAGCCTTCTCGCGGGCGCGCCATTTTATAGCCTCGCTGATGGAAATGGCGCCGGAAATAGATGGGAGCCCATAAACTCTGGACCTCAACGCATCGATTATCGATTAAATCGCATGCCTGATCCTGGGACGACCAGAATGCAGCAAAATGTCCTTGGCGATTAAGATGGGCTAATCCTTGAGTCAAAACATCGATCTCTTCCAGTGTCAGATTGCCAATATCGGCAAACTGCGCCATCCCCGCGCCCTGCATAGCCAGAGCGGCATCGATCCCTCCCATAGCCGCATCCTCCTGCAGAGCGACCGCGCCAGTGAGCGCGCTATGCAGCAACCATCCCCAACAACTCTCTTCTTCCTGCTGAAGCGCCTCGGGAAGACGGTCGACATGATAGGCAAAGCTATCGGCATTATGCGTCAATGGCAGCATACTGATGAGATCGCTCGGCTGGCTGCTTAAATGGCGATCCCGTTGAACGTACAAGCGCTGGGACGGTACACTGCCATCGGCGACAACGCCGTTCAGGGTGCCCTGCTTCGCCAGTTCGTTTACCTCGTCCCAATATTTCAGCCGCTTCACCTCCAGCGGCTGAATAGCACGTGCCGGCCAGACAAAATCGATATTATGAAACCACTGGTCATAGAGATCGTAACTTTCAGGCTGCATAACCGCGATGCGCTGGGCATCTTCCACGCTATGCAGCAGGTATTCGATCTTGATCCCTAGCTCCTGCTCAGCGCGAACGCGCAATATCTCCAGTAACGTCACCGATGTGCCCAAAACCCGAAGCGTTAATGGGGGAGAAATAATCGCCGCAGAACTCATCCCTTCAGGACTCCTGTAATACTTGCATAAAGCGGCTAAAGGCCTGCTGCAAGCGATGCGCCTCCAGTCCACGTAATATAAATACCAACGTTGAACGGCTTAACGCTCCCGGCCAGTCATCCAAATGCACCGGAGGATGCAACGTATGCTGTACACCATGAATAACCACCGGACTATCGCTGTCGCTCACGCGCAAAATGCCTTTCATTCTCAGCACCGCGCCACCATGGCAATGTAATAGCATGGATAACCAGATAGCAAAAGCGGGCCAGTTTAGCGACTGCTCAAGCGAAATCACGCACGTTTCTGTCGTGGGATGCGCCCCACCATCGCGCTTTGGCAGCAACGCAAACGTGTTGTCAGCACATGACCCTAACCAGCGGAAACGTTGTTCATGAGAGCCGCGAAACACTTCACTTCGGAACAGCCAGTCCGGGCTATCCTGCGCCAGCCGCGTAGTGCCCACTTCCGCCAGCGGATTAAGCTGACGCAGCCACTGCTGGAGTGTCACCGTCTCCTCGGGGGCAACGCGATCGCTCTTACTCACCAGCAGTTTGTCCGCTGCCGTCACCTGCGCCAGCCACTCGGGCTGAAGATCGGCTTGACGGTGGGCATGTTCCGCATCGACAAGTGTGACCAGCGTCCCTGGCGTGAAATGGCTCTGCAACTGACGATCGTGGAGAAGCGTCGATAAGATGGGAGCCGGATCGGCCAGCCCGCTGGTTTCCAGAACCACATAGCGAAACGGCGGGATCAGGCCGCGCGCCCGCCGTTCATAAAGCGCCAGCAGAGCGGCCTGCAATTCCCCCCGAATCTGACAGCATACGCAACCGCTCGGCAATAACACGGTATCCGGCGCGACTTCGTGAAGCAGATGATGGTCGATCCCGACCTCGCCAAACTCATTCACCAGCAGAGCAATGTCGTTCACGTCCTGCCGGGTGAGCCAGTTTTTCAGCAGCGTTGTTTTACCGCTACCCAGAAACCCGCTCAGCACATGGAGGGGTAATTTCTCTTCAGCAGGCATAGGCTTCCCCTTTGGCCTCAAGCGAGGCTAACCAGGCATCATCGAGCGGATCGATCGCCTGATGCAGCATTTTCTCTGCTTCTTTCCACAACCGATCCAGAGAGTGAACCAGCACCTGTTGTCCCGTCGGGCTGGCCAGCAGCCATTGACCATGAAATTCCGTCAGCGAGAGGCGCCAGGGCTTCAGCGTACGGTTTAGTAATGCCAGCTGCCGCAGGCGCAGCTGGCGTAGGGGAATTTCCTGCCGCAGCGGATCGCTCCACTGCGGCCCGTTATCAAGCAGGCCGCATACTCCGCACATCATCTACTCCTCAAGGCATCACATCACCCGAATTTGGCCCCAGCGTCTGGCCAACGAACAGATTTCCCCCTGGCTCGCTGGCCAGCAGCAGCGCCACCGGCGCAACTTCTTCTGCTCGCCCAAAGCGCCCCAGTGGCAGCTCCGCCGTTTTTGCCGTCTTCCACGCCTGGTGGATCCCCTCAATAAGCGGGGTTTCAATCGGTCCGGGTGCGATAGCGTTTACCAGCACATTGTGGCTGGAGACTTCCAGCGCCAGTGATTTCGTCAGGCCAATTACACCAGCCTTAGCGGCCGCATAGTGACACAGCTCTGCCCCACCTTTGATGCCCAGTTGAGAAGCGATATTGATAATACGCCCCCAGCGTTGGCTCAACATCACTGGCAGAGCTCGCTGGCAGGCCAGAAACACGCTGCGCAGATCGACGGCCATCATGGTTTCCCACATCTCCAGGGTGATATCGGTGCAGGGAGCCTGGGTAAGCATGCCCGCATTGTTGACCAGAACATCAATCCCCTCATAGTGCCCCAGGCAGGCATCCACGCCAGCCGTTGCCCCGTCGACCTCGCCAACGTCAGCCACCACGCCATAACATTGCGCCCCAATTAACCGACAACGCTGTACCACCCCTTCCAGTTTTTTACGGTCCCGGTCGGTGAGTATCAGTCGTGCCCCTTCGCCGGCAAAAAGCAGTGCGATAGCCTCGCCGATACCACTTGCCGCCCCCGTCACCACACAACGTCTGTTTCGCAACTGCATAGTGGCTCCTTAATCCGGCCAGCGGACGGTCAAACCACCGTCAACAATAAGGCTTTGCCCGGTCAGATAGCGGCTTTCGTCGCTGGTGAGAAAAGCCACTACGCGAGCGATATCATCCGGACAGCCAACCCGTCCCAGTGGAATCGATCTGGCTGCTTTTGCCAGCCCCTCCGGCCCCAGTGAGTTCTGTTTATCCAGCGACTGTGGGGTTTCAATCAGCCCTGGGATCACGGCGTTGCAGCGGATACCTCGTGGTGCAAGCTCAACGGCCAGTGAGCGACAGAGCCCGGGGACCGCGGCTTTCGCCGCCGCGTAGTGCGCGTGCTCCTGCCAGCCATAGACGCCCCCGGCAATCGATGAGATCGCGACCAGGCTTCCGCCGCTGACCAGCCGTGGCGAAGCCGCCCGGAAACACCGCATCACGCCGGTTAAGTCTACGTTAAGCATTTCGCTCCAGCGCTCGTCGCTCATCTCTTCAATAGAGGCACAGCGTAAGATCCCGGCATTGGCGATAACATAATCAAGGCGGCCAAAATGAGCGACGCCTTGCGCTATAAACGTATCAACCGACGCCGTATCGGCGACGTTCAGCGGCAGCCAGAGCGCATCGCCACCAGCCTCCTCAACCTGTGCAGCGGCGACAGTTGGGTCATGCGGATCGTCCGGGTAGTAACCGGCGATCACCCGCACACCGCGGCGGGCATACAGGGTGGCCAGCGCCAGACCAATGCCGCTTGCCGCACCACTGATTGCCGCTACTGGCTGACTGATGTTTGTCGTTTCCATCGTTGCTCCTTACGCCTGAGGTTGCGTATTAACGGTCTTGTTCATCCCTGACGCGTGCTGGACATCGCCACGCGCCAGCCACATCACCCCACCCGAGATAAAGCAGGGTATGGCGCCAAACCACAGCGCAGCATCCTGCCAGTGCCCTCCATGGCTTAACACCGCGGTGGTACCAACGCTGGCGATGATCGCCCCGACCGGTCCCATCGCGCCAATCAGCGCCCCTGCCGTAGCACGGATGGCGGTAGGAAAGCTTTCGCTAATGAAAAACAGCGCGGCGGCGTAGGGACCAATCAGGAAGAACAGACCAATACTGTAGAGCGTGACGATAGTGGCAAAGTTGTCCGGACAGTAAAGCATGCCGGCAAACGCCACACCGCCCAGCATCCACCCGACCGCGATAGTGTTACGACGCCCAATCCGGTCGCCCAGCCAGCCGTGAGCCAGGTAACCGCAATAGCCCACCAGGTTGGACAGGATTAAGATAAGCAATGAGTTGTTAAAAGAAACATCATGGGTTTTGGTGATGACCGTCGTTCCGAGCACGCTAAAAATCTGAATGGCAAACCAGTTAATCAGGACCGCCGCCCCCAGTACCAGGGTGGCGCGCAGTGATGGACCACGAAACGCTGCGGCAATCCCGCCGCGGTGATGTTCTTCCCATGAAATCTGATAATCCTGAGCGACCTGACGGGCTTCGGCGACCTGCCCTTGTTCACGCAAATGTTGGATTTTCTTTTGTACCTGGAACTGAGGTGTTTCTTTAAGTTTTAGCGCCAGCACAGCGATGACCAGTGAAGGTAATGCCGCAAAAATGAAGCTGCCCTGCCAGCCGATGATGGGCATTAAAATGGCGGTCAATGCTGAAGCAACCAGCGCGCCGACCGGCCAGCCACCTTGCACAAGACTGTAGACAAACCCTTTACGTTTGTTGAGCTTCGGATCGTCGAGCGCGGTATACAGCTCCGATAAATAGGTGGCGTTCACCGTCTGTTCCGCGTATCCCAACCCCGCGACAGAGCGAATGGCCGTCAACGCACCTTTGCCCCATGCGCCGCCCACAGCGGTCAGTAATGAGCACAACGCGGCACCGCCAACGGTAATGACAATCCCCATCCGGCGTCCCAGACGATCGACCAGCGGACCAATCGCCAGCGCGATCACTGCGCCGCCTACCGCCACCCAGGTGGCGATTTCCGCTTGCTCAACCTCATTCCAGCCAAAATGGAGACCAATTTCCGGCAGCAACGTGCCAAAAAGGATGAAATCATAGACAGCGAAAACCCAGGCAAAAAAGGCAATCCAGGTGGCAAATTTCACATCCTTGATGGTTAACTGCTGCGGCTGCCAGCCGTTTACGGAGGTTTTGTTAAAAATGCTCATAGCGTAATCCCTCTGTCAGGGGGTAAATGACATTATGCCGAGCGCGGTTTGCGCGCTTTAAAATCATCTGCAATTTCGTCAAAGGTCACGAAGCGAACGCCATCGTGGCTACGGATGTACTGAATCAGGCGTTCAAGCATCAACAACACCTGGGGACGGCCGGAAACATCGGGATGGATAGTCATGGTGAAGACGGCGTAATCATTTTCGCGATAGACCCAGTCGAACTGGTCGCGCCACATCTCCTCCAGATGGCGTGGGTTGACGAAGCCATGGCTATTAGGGGATTTTTTGATAAACATCATCGGTGGCAGATCGTCGAGATACCAGTTGGCTGGAATTTCAACCAGATCGGTCTCCTCTCCGCGCTGCAATGGTTTCATCCACGCATCGGGATGCTTGCTGTAGTCGATTTTTGTCCAGCTGTCGCCTACCCTGACATAGTACGGATGGAAGTCGTTGTGCATCAGACTGTGGTCGTATTTAATGCCCTTTTTTAACAGCAGCTCGTTAGTCACATTGCTAAATTCCCACCACGGCGCCACATACCCGGTTGGGCGTTTACCGGCTAACTGCGTCACCAGTTCGATGCTACGATCCAGCACGGCTTCCTCCTGGGCCGGCGTCATGGCAATCGGGTTCTCATGGCTATAACCATGGATCCCCACCTCATGCCCTGCCTCCACAACCGCTTTCATCTGCTCCGGAAAGGTCTCTATCGAATGCCCGGGAATAAACCACGTCGTACGTAATTGCTGCTCCGCGAACAGTTTCAGCAGTCGTGGCGCGCCCACTTCCCCGGCAAACAAGCCGCGTGAGATATCATCCGGTGAGTCCTCGCCACCATATGACCCCAGCCAGCCGGCAACGGCATCAACGTCCACACCAAATGCGCAAAGGATTTCTTTGGCCATGTTTATTTTCCTTTTGAGTTGAGGGATAACGAATTGGCGCCATCACCTTTGGAGGGCGCCAGCAGATGCGCTACTGCACAGGCAGCGCCTAAAAGCGAGCGATCTTCACCGCTCGGTGAAGAGAAAAGCAGACTGGTATACAGGCCGTTCGCCGTCGTACCGCTTGGCACCGCGAGACCGGGCATATCCAGTAAACTACCTGGCATGGTTAAGCGCAGCGTGGCGCTATTGGCGAGGGCAAATGCCTCGGCATCCGCCTGCAAGGGCGCCAGTCGCGGCGCGGTATGCGCGACCGTCGGGGTCACCAAAATCGCGCCATTGAGTTCTTCAGCCAGTGCCTGCTGCCAGACCGGACTTAGACGCATAAAGCTGGTGAGCACCGCCGGATCAATCGTGCCGGAGGCCAGCAGCCGGCGGCGAATGAACGGATCCATCGCCGTTGCTGCCGGTGATGCCAACAGCGAGGCATGTAACTGAAAGGCTTCAATCGCTCCTGGCCAGCCATGGTGAGCAATCCAGGTAATTGCCTCATGAAAGGCTGGCAGGCGCCGATATTCAACAACGACGCCTGACGCCGCTAATCGGGACAGCAACGAGACACTGTTGTCACGGACGCTAGCATCAGCGGCGTCGAGAATGTCCGGATCGACAATTAACCGTGGAACCGGCGACGAAGTCGTCTCCTCGCCACAGAGAATGACATCAAGGGCGTAAGCATCGCGAACGCTGCGACAAAGAGGCCCGAGCGTATCGAGAGACGCCGCCAGGGGAAATACTCCGCTCGCGTCATAGCGGTGACGGCTGGCGCGAAAACCGATCGCTCCGTTAAACGCAGCAGGGATACGCACGGAACCCGCGGTGTCCGTTCCTATTGCAATACAGGCCACCCCTTGAGCAACCGCTCGCGCCGCGCCACTGGAAGAGCCGCCAGGAACATGTTCCTCGCCATCGGTTGCCAGTAATGCCGGGGTGGTAAACGTCGGGTTAATACCCAGGCCGGAAAAGGCAAACTCACTCAGATTGGTTTTGCCGATAGTCACCATTCCCGCCTGCGTCAGGCGCGCTACCATTCCGGCATCGTGTGTCGCGAGAGGCGCATCCAGACGGGTTGCGGAACCTGCAGTGGTTCGGGTCCCGGTAATATCGAATAAATCTTTCCAGCAGACCGGGATACCGTCCAGTGGGCTCAGCGGCGCGCCCTTACGCCAGCGCTGCGTCGAGGCGGCAGCCTCCTGACGGGCGCGTTCGGGAGTCAGCGTAATAAAAATCCCCTGGGTCTCTTTTGCCGCCGTCAGGCAAGCTTCCGTAAACGCAAGTGGCGACAGCTGGCCGCTGGCAAACAGCGCGGCAATGGCGCAGGCATCAATTTGGCCCTGCTGAAATTGCAGGCGAATCGTATTCGCGTTCATATCACCCTTAAATGTATATTTAAATAAAAATCCATTTAAACATAGCAAAACAAGTGCCAGAGCAATGACATGAAAGTGTCTAAAATGTGATCATTGTGTGTTAATTTTGTTTTAATTATGTATTTTCAAGAAGATATGAGCGGATGAAGTAGTGCGATAACAGGAAGAAGGGAACGTCATGAGCGGGTGCGTTAAATGTACATTGTATGTGATGATCCATTAATGGGCAGCCTGCACCAGCGCGGTGCCAATGATGGGCGTTGGTATGCCACTGCTCAGGATGTGATAAGGTAAGTTTGATGAGGTAAGGATCGAACATATGGTCATGCAGACAAACCCTTCGCATGCGGCAACGGAAGACACCGCCGCTGCGCGCTATGAAGTTATTCGTCAGTTTTTACGTCATATTCTGGTTGCCCAGCGAGTGCCAAAGGGGCTGGTGCTTCTGGAAGGTCCGTTAGCACAATTATTCGGTACCAGCCGGGTGCCAGTGCGTCGGGCGCTCAGTCTGTTACATGAAGAAGGATTAATTACCCGCTTCGAGGGGCGTGGTTTTATCGTGGCGCAGCCTGACGAAGAGGTCGAGCCATTGCGCCTTGCTCTGACCAGGGAGCTCTTCGGCCTTGACGAGCAGCAGCCCCTGGTGGATACCCGTACCAGTGGTGAAAAGGTGCTGGAAAACCTGCAGGTTGTACTCTCAACAGCGATGGTATTTGGCTGTTACTCGGTAAATGAGCAAAAAGCGGCACAATATTATAATGTTAGCCGCTCGGTGATCCGTGAAAGTCTGATGCGTTTGCGCGACAAGGGACTGGTAGAAAAAGAACCTTACTCACAGTGGTTGACCGGCCCGCTTACCGCGCGCGAAATCGCCGATCACTTCGAGATCCGCGCCAGCCTTGAACCCGCAGCGCTGTGCAAGGCAGGCCCTCATCTTCCGTCGGCGTGGCTGGCGTCCATGCTGCAAAAGACGCAGGGTTATAAAGGTCGACAATTGACCGCCGCGGAACTGGAGTTACTGGAAGAAGATCTTCACATCCGCTGCCTAGAACCGGCAGGTAATAAGCTGATGATGCAGATCCTGCACCAGCATCAGTCCCCTTTCATCATCACGCGTATCTTCTATGATTTACTGGCCATTCCGGTAGAAACCGCCACGCTGGAAGAACACGCTCTGGTGTATGACATGTTGCTGAAAGGAAACTGGGCGCTGGCGGCCGCCTGCCTGAAAGATCATCTTGAACGCGCGCAATCCCGGACGCTTCAGCGTTTGAAAGTGCTTTCCGTGCTGCCTGTCCCCGAGTTACCCGATTTTATGGAAGCGAACTAAACAGATGGCGTCCCGCAGACGGTGGTCAGCCCGCCATCGTTCGAGACTTACAAACTTCCCTGCACCGCTGCAGCGCTGATATTCACCGGCATACCGGAGCGGCGCTGCAGGGTCTGCTCGACCTGCGAAGGGCTCACTCCCGGCCCTTGGGTAAAGTCACGCAGCGCCGACGTCATCGGCAAGGGGACTTTTCTGTCGGATTCAAATTCCGCCCGGTTGCGCGACAGCGGCTCGTGTACCTCCAGCCAGCGACTACCATCCGGTTCCACGGTGTATTTTACCGGTTGATCAATCAGCTGGACCCGCGTCCCCACCGGCACGTTATCAAACAGGAATTTAATGTCGTCGTTGCGCAGGCGGATGCATCCCTGACTAACGCGTAACCCGATGCCAAAATTGGCATTGGTACCATGGATGGCATACAGTCGGCCGATGTAGATCGCATACAGCCCCATCGGATTATCAGGGCCAGGAGGCACCAGCGCCGGCAGGGTTTTGCCCTCTTTCGCATACTCGCGCCGGGTATTGGCGGTCGGTACCCAGGTCGGCCCCTCCTGCTTACGCTCTACCGCCGTCACCCAGTTACGTGGCGTTTCGCGTCCGGCCTGGCCAATGCCGATTGGCAGGACTTCTACGCTATTACCCATCGGTGGGTAATAATAGAGGCGCATTTCGGCGACATTGATGACGATCCCTTCGCGCACGGTGTCCGGCAGGATCAGCTGTTGCGGAATAGTCAGCGTCGATCCGGAGTGTGGCAAATAAACATCAACGTCGGGGTTAGCCTCCAGCATATTGCTCAACCCCTGGCCGTACTGGGCAGCAAAACTTTCCAGCGGTTGGGTGTTGTTCTCCGGAACGGCGATGGTAAATGTGCTGCCCACCAGACGGCTTCCCTCCGGCGGCAGCGGGTAGCTGACGGCCAGTGCGCTATGGCTGGCGAGCAGCATCAGCGCCGAACAGAGTAATTTCACACGCCGCATCGTCATTTTCCCTTCCTCAGTCGCGACTCTCGTGTATGAATTATAGCGGTATTTCCTCTACCCGACGCGTTAACCCGCCATGACTTAAATCTGATAGTCGATAGCAGCCTCTTCTGGCTCCATCGCCTGGCGCTTGATCTCATCGAGCGACAGTCCGGCATTACATAATTCGATAAAGCGCCAGACATAATTGCGCTGAAGCTGGCCCCGCTTCAGCCCCAGCCACACGGTATTGGCATCAAACAGATGGCGGGTATCGAGGCGCGTAAAGGTGTCCGCTTCCCGGGCATCCCCGGACTGCTCAGCGACCAGCCCGACGCCCAAACCCAGTTCGACGTAGGTCTTGATCACATCGGAATCCTGCGCGCTCAGCACAATATCCGGCATCAACCCCTTGCGATTAAAAGCTTCATCGATGCGCGAACGTCCCGTGATCCCCTGGCGATAAGTGATTAACGGCCAGCGAGCAATCGCCTCCAGCGTCAGGGGAGAAACCTGGGTCAGGGGGTGATCCTTCGGCACCAGCAGGCTGTGATGCCAGCGGAACCAGGGGAAAGCCGCCAGCGTAGGGTCGTTGCTCAGGCGCTCGCTGGCGATACCAATATCCGCTCCGCCGTTATGCAGCAGCGCTTCGATCTCCTGTGGGGTGCCCTGCACCAGTTCGACGCGAACATCGGAGAACAATTCGCGGAAGGCTTTTATGACCGGCGGCAGGCTGTAGCGCGCCTGAGTGTGGGTGGTGGCGATGGTTAAGACGCCTGACGCATCGTTAGTGAAGAGATCCGCCAGCCGCCGGACGTTGCTGGCTTCATTGAGGATGCGCTCGGCAATGGATAATAGCGCTTTACCCGGTTCGGTCATGCCTAACAGGCGCTTACCGCGACGGATAAAGATCTCAATCCCCAGCTCCTCTTCCAGTTCCCGGATATGGCGGCTGACGCCTGACTGCGAGGTATAGAGCATATTCGCGACTTCCGTCAGGTTGTAATCCTGACGGGCCGCCTCACGGATAATTTTCAGTTGCTGGAAGTTCACCCTTTCCTCCGGGCCAATGGACTTAACGTGTCTGCTATTGTTAAAGTCTGTTGTCCCACGTAACAAATAATAAAAACCAGCAACTTATTCCTTAAGAGAATATACCCTAACTAACCAGCTGTAATTCACGGTTTTCGAGAGAGGGTCGGCTCACCAGCGACAGCAGGATCTCTTTCACCGCCTGCGCCTGCGGCGACAGGCTGCCGCGTGCTGACATATTTAACGACAGCGAAAGACTCATAGACGGTGTGCTGATCCGCGCCATCCATCCGTTTGCCGCGCCGCACAGGGAGCGGGCAGCGGATTCCGGCAGAACCGTCGCTCCCATGCCGCTGGCGATAGCCGCGGTCAGAGTGGTGATGGATTCGATCTCGCCGATGATTTTCGCCGACAAACGACGCAGGGTGAATGCCTCAGTCACCCGCGCCCGCACCGCGCTGTAATCGCGCGGCAGGAACAGGTTCATCTCCGCTACCGCCGTGAGGTCCACGCTCTGCCCAGGGCAGTCGCGGGTACCGACCAGGTAGAGATCTTCTTTCAGCAGCGGCTGACTGACAATGCCGGCCACCGGCGAACGTTCATACAGCACCGCCATATCCAGCTGGCCCGCCAGCAGCTTGTCATTCAGCGCTGTGCCGCTGCTCTCCTGCAGATAGACCATCACCTCGGGCAGCTCATTGCGCACCGTCTGCAGCAACGGCATGGTAATGGCGGAGGCCGCCGTGCCCGGCGCCAGGCCGATCGAGACCTGGCCACGCAGCGTCTGGCCGACGTTATTGACCGCCAGCTGCGCCTGCTCGCACTGGCGCAGAATGGTCCGCGCATGGGTATACAAAATTTTACCAGCTTCCGTTGGCGTGACCCCTCGCTTGGTGCGTATCAGCAACTGCTGGTCCATTTCACCTTCCAGGGTCGCGACCTGCTGGCTGAGGGCCGGTTGGGCGATGTGCAAGACTTCAGCGGCCTGGGTCAGACTGCCGATATCGACGATTTTCACAAAATATTTCAGTCGTCTTAAGTTCATTTTGCCTCCTGTAAGGAACGCCAGCGTCAACGCTGGGAGTGTGATGCAAGAAGTTTTGCAATTTGCTTGCCAGCTTTGCATTTCCACCGCTGTTGCCCGCCACAGGCCGTGTTATAAGGGATAGTGATAACAATCCGGGTTTTATTTGCCCGGTAAGCAGATTGTGGTATGCCCCATTAGAGGTATATTTGCACCGCAACGGTGCAAAGAGGTAAAAAAACAACGAACCAAAGGGAGTTGCTGAAATAGTCAGCAGTCGAACGCGATTCTTTAAATCAGGCTTTGACAAGGCAGTCCGGCATCGTTAATATGCGCCCCGTTCACACGATTCCTCTGTAGTTCAGTCGGTAGAACGGCGGACTGTTAATCCGTATGTCACTGGTTCGAGTCCAGTCAGAGGAGCCAAATTTAAAAAAGCCTGCTTTCGAGCAGGCTTTTTGCTTTTCAGCGCAGCACGTTTGCCGGAAGGCGAACGACCCACCTCCCGGCGATTGCGGCTCTAGCGCAAGCTCTCTTCTTTAAGATCAATCTCCCTCAGCACCTCATAAAAGGTCGTATCGCTGATGTTATGCGCGCGCCGCAAGCGGAACAGCTCCTGACGCTGGGCGACAATGACCTCCCTTTGCATATATTTCTCCAGTCTGGCGCGTTTAGCCAGCTCCAGCCCGACATCCTGCCCCTCTTCATTATCGTTATAGTGAAGTCGCCGCTGGTACGTTTCCAGTAGCATATTGCCAGCATCGGCACGCAGCGCTTCCTCACTGGGATCGTCCAGCGGCTCATCCAATAGCGCGTTCAGGCGGTTGATCGCCACTTCGGTCATCACCGCGCCAATATCTTCCTTGCCGGTGTCATGGGGTAAATCGTCGGCAAGATAGCGGGTCATGAACGGCAGACCAATCGCCGCCACGACGAGCGACATCAGGATCACCGCCATGGAGAGAAAGATCAGCAGTTCGCGGCCAGGAAACGGCGACCCATCCGCCAGCATTACCGGTAGCGTGAGGATACCGGCGAGGGTGACAGAGCCTTTGACCCCGGCCAGCGCCATCACGGACATGATGCTGAATCGCGGACGAATGGTGATGGCTTTACCCCGGCGTTTGCGGCGGAAAATCGTTAGGGTCATCGACAGCCACACCCAGGCAAAACGCATCACACCGAGCGCCAGGGTAATAGCTACCGCGTACAACAGCAGATACCAGGGAGACGAGACCCCCGCCTGGCTGGCTACCGCCGGCAGCGTCCTCAGCATACGCGGCAGCTGCTCGCCCAGCATGAGAAAAATCATCCCGTTGAGGGTGGTCTGCAGCATGCTCCATACCGCGCTGCTTTTCATGCGCGTCGCCGGAAGCCGGGGACCCGAAAGCTGCTCATAGTGCATCGCGATGCCGGCAGCTACCGCTGCGAGGATCCCCGAAACATGGAACGCCTCGGCAAGCAGGTAAGCAACAAAAGGAATAAGCAGGCTTATCAGGATCTGAATAGCGGGCTCCTCACGGGTGCGCCGCACGAGGAAATTATTGCATTTGCCGGTTACCCACACCACTACAAGGCCACTGAGGATCCCCCCGGCCGCCATCAGGAAAAATTTCACCACCGCATCTCCCGGCGAGAAGCTGCCGGTCAGCACTGCGGCGATGGCGAAATTAAAGGCGACGAGGCCTGAAGCATCGTTTAACAACGATTCCCCTTCAAGAATATGCGCCATCCTCGAGGGAAGCGGCGAACTGGCGGTCATCGCCGAGACCGCCACCGGATCGGTAGGTGACAAAATAGCCGCGAGCGCGAATCCCGCCGCCACGGTGATAGCCGGAATAAGCCAGTGAATAAACAGGCCAATGCCGAGGATCGTCACCAATACCAGGCCTATCGCCAGTGACAGAATAGGCTTCATATCTCTGAAGAACGCATCTTTGGGGATCCGCCAGCCATCGAGAAAAAGCAGCGGCGGGATAAACAGCAGCAAAAAAATATGCGGATCAAAATCGACCTGAAATCCACACGCGGCCAGCGCAGCGCCCGCGGCTATCTGGATCAGCGGCAGGGGCACCTTAACGGGCAGAAGATGAGACAGGAACACGGTCACCACAATGGCCATGATAAAGACCAGCACAATAGCAATTAGCGACATTCATCCCCTCCTCTGGCGGTAATATTAATTCTGTACATCAGGCTGTTATTCCTTTTTCGCAGGTGGTAGTCAGCAACGGGGTATTTATCCCGACGCCGAAAAATAAAGGACAGACTTCACTGTCTGGCGGCGATTTTATTTAAACTGAGTTAGCAACAAGTGCCGAATCAGGGAGGACAATGTGTTTTATCATGTCGGTTTTGTCAATGCGCCATCGTCTGCAAATCATCGCCAGCCTGCCTTCCAGGGAGAAAAGTCCTCATGACCCTGTTGGCCAGGTACTTCACACATTAGCCTCTTCATAAGGACAAAACGTCTCAACCGCTGCGGCAACCCATATTTATATATTCCCGATATTATTAACCCTTATTACCCATTGTGAATATGGATAATAATGACCAGCCTAATATCCTCGGCAGATTTATATTCTGTGCCCCCACCAGCAGTGAAAATCATCTGTTTGCGATTAATAATTGTTAACGCCCCTGACGTGGGTGATTCGTCAGCCAGGATTACGCTTCCATGCAATGCTTGCCCTGCCCCTGGATTGGGCGTACCCTGACAAACAATTAAACCATACGGTCTAAATAATGAAGCCCGATATCCCTGACAGTCTGAAACCCCGTCGCGGTCGGCCACCTAAGGTTGATCGCCAGTTTATCGATACGCGTCAGGCGCTGATACGCTCAGGCCTTGAGGTACTAACTGAAACGGGCTATCTCGCAGCAGGGATCGAGGCCGTCATCAAGAACATCGCCATACCCAAGGGATCGTTTTATCACTGTTTCAAAAGCAAGGAGGCCTTTGGCCTGGCCGTACTTGCCGCCTATGGCGACTTTTTTGCGCATAAATTAGATAAATTCCTGCTGAATAGCGCCGTACCACCGCTGGAACGAATGGCGGCCTTCGTGCGTGATGCCGGCCAGGGAATGGAGAAATACCAGTTTCGCCGCGGCTGCCTGGTGGGCAATCTTCTGCAGGAGGCGCCGCTACTGCCTGAGGCGTTTCACCAGCGATTGAAAACCATTCTGTCGACATGGGAGGCGCGAGTGGCTCGCTGTCTGTACGAGGCGCAGACTGCCGGGGCCGTCGCCAGCGACGCCTCCCCGCAGGCGCTGGCGGAGGTATTCTGGATCGGCTGGGAAGGCGCAGTGATGCGCGCCAGGCTGGTCCAGTCCGCCGCCCCACTAAACCAGTACTGGGAATTCTTTACGCACAGTATGACAACAAAAACACCTGCACAGGACGGCGCTAGCGCCGATAACCCCCTTCCGACGAGGAATACTCTGTCATGAAAGCATTAGTTCTGGACCAGATTGACAACCGCACCGTACCCGCCGTCAAAGCGATCGACCTGCCTGCCCTTGCCGAAGGCGATGTACGGGTCGCCGTCGACTGGTCGAGTCTCAACTATAAAGACGCCCTGGCAATCACCGGCAAAGGAAAAATTATCCGTCAGTTTCCGATGGTGCCAGGTATTGATTTTGCGGGTCAGGTGAAAGAAAGCCGCGATCCGCGCTTTGTTCCTGGCCAGGCCGTGATCCTTACCGGCTGGGGCGTGGGCGAAAACCACTGGGGTGGCCTGGCCACCGAAGCCAGCGTCAAAGGCGACTGGCTGGTTGCCCTGCCGGAGACGCTCAGCGCGCGCCAGGCGATGATCATCGGCACCGCGGGCTTTACCGCGATGCTGTGCGTTGATGCTCTCGTCAGTGCAGGCGTCACCCCTGAAAGCGGGGATATCCTGGTCACCGGCGCCAGCGGCGGGGTCGGCAGCACCGCCGTGGTGTTGCTGAAAGCCCTTGGCTACCGGGTGACGGCCGTATCGGGCCGGGAATCGACGCATGATTACCTTCGCCAGCTGGGTGCCGACGCGATCCTGCCGCGCAGCGACTTCGCGGAGACCCGTCCGCTAGAGAAACAGCTATGGGCGGGCGCGGTGGATACCGTTGGCGGCCCGGTATTGGCCAAAGTGCTGGCGCAAACGCAATACCGCGGCTGCGTTGCCGCCTGCGGACTGGCCGGAGGGTTCGACCTGCCGACCACCGTGATGCCGTTTATTCTGCGCAACGTGCGTCTGCAGGGGGTGGATTCGGTGATGGTGCCGACCGCTGAACGCGACGCCATCTGGCAGCGTCTGGCCCAGCTTCTGCCGGAGAGCTACTACCAGCAGGCGGCCACTGAAATCACGCTGGAGCAGGCGCCAGCGTATGCCGCAGATTTCCTCAGCAACAATATTCACGGCCGGACGCTGGTCAATATCAGTCGATAAGCCCCGCCGCCCGGCACTCAGCGGTGCCGGGCCTGCACAGCCATCCCGGCATATCATTTCCTTTCCCACGGGATTATGATGGCGCGAACGAATAGCTTTGCGAGTGGTAAAAAAGTAAATGGATGTCATAAGCATCATAATGGCGGCGGGCAAATCGTCCGTTGACGTCGCGTTGTATACGCTGTTGCCGATCATGGTGATTATGCTGATCATCATGAAATATCTTGAGGTTCGCGGCATCCTCGATGTGATTGTTCGCTGGGTGGCTCCGCTGCTGAAGCCCTTCGGCTTAACCGGGATGAGCGCCTTCGCCCTGATCCAGATTAACTTTGTCAGCTTCGCCGCCCCGCTCGCCACGCTGTCGATTATGGACAAACGCGGCGTCTCGGACCGACAAATGGCCGCCACGCTGGCCATGGTATTCGCTATGGGGCAAGGCAACGTCTTTTATCCCCTCACCCCTTTTGGTCTGCACTGGCTGGCGTCGATCGTTATCTCCGTGGTTGGCGGCCTGTGCGCGGCGGCAGTGGCCTGGCACGTCACCGGTCGGCGTTTATCGATTACCGAGAATCCCCGCGCGGAAGCGCTACCCAACGCCGAGCAAAACAGCCAGGGTATTCTGGCGGTGATCAACAGCGCTGGCTCCGACGCCATCCGCCTGGCGCTCGGCGCGGTGCCAATGCTGATCCTGTCGTTAACCATCGTCGGGCTGCTGCAAGGCGCCGGGGCCATCGACCTGCTGCAGCAGTTGCTGAAGCCGCTTCTCAACTGGCTGCACATCCCGCAGAACTTTGTGCTGCCGGCGCTGGTGAAGTGCGTTGCCGGGGGCACCGCCTACTTTGGCGTCATTTCTGAGCTGATCCAGCAGGGCAAAGTCACTGTCAGCCAGGTCAACGCCTCGGCCGGCCTGCTGATCCAGACATTCGATTTGCCCGGCATTGGTATTTTCCTCGGCATCAGCTCACGGTTTGTCCGCCTGTTCCGCTTTGTCGTTCCCGCGGCGATCGTCGGCATCCTGCTGCGCACCGTTTTGCACCTGATCCTGTTTTAACGCCTCCGCTCTGGCCTGCGCTTTCAGGCAGGCCACCACCACCACCTGCTGAGCGCAGGCAATATGTTCATCAATCCGCGCCAGCATCCATGGAAAGAAAGGATTGGAGGTGACGCGCATTAGTGTCTCCAGCCCCACGCTCAACGTCCCGGTTTCCCCACGCAGTGAAATGGTGCCCAGGCTAATGCCGTAGCGGTTCTTCTCGTCCGGCTGGCTACCATACAGCGAGTCGCTCAGGGGAAACGGCACTGCCACATGCGACAGGGAGTACATATCCGCCGGCCAGGCGAGATGCAACGGATAACGATGCTCTTCCCGCTCCTGCGCCAGCGTGGTACGGGCGACGGTCTGCAGGGTGTGCGCCGTCGCGTTGGTCACCACCGTGGTGGTATAGGCCCGCGGCGCCGGGGGCAGCAGCGTATTCACTGCCGCATAGAGCGTAGGGCGAAACAGGACGCGAAGATCCGCCTCCTGATTTATGTCGAACACCACCAGCTCGCTGCCATTGTCCGGCAGGTAGCGATACAAGGACTCCACCACCGCCCGGGTGCTGACCGTGGAATCCATCACCGATTGAAAGGTGAGAACCGGCGGTAGCGCTTTCAGCTCACCCTGACGGGATGCGCGGATAATCTGCTGCTGCAGTGCCTGGCTCAATAACCAGGACTGTCTTGCCGCCTTGACCGGAAAGGAGTTGTACTTGAACGGATTAAACTCAGGCGCCACGTTCAGCCAGGCCGCGCGGGCGAACGCCGGGAAGATGGACGGCAGCCCGGCGAGACCAGCGAAACGGGCAAATGCCGTCACGCCAATCATCGGCGACAGCAGGATAATCTGCTGCGGCTGACGCAGGTGGCTGTCCTCCAGGCTATCGAGGGCATACTTGAGCGCCAGCGCGCCGCCGTTAGAGTAGCCGACCAGATGCAGCGGCACGTCCGCCCCGGCCAGGCGCGTCGCTTCGCGCACCGCCAGACGCGTCGCCGCCAGCCAGGTCTCCCAGTCAACCGCCGTTAACGCCCCCGGCGCGGTGCCGTGCCCCGGCAAACGTGGCACCACCGCCACATAACCCCGCTGCTGCCAGAGTTGCGCCAGATAGCGTACGCTGTAGGGCGAATCGGTCAGGCCATGGAGCAGCACCACGCTGCCGCGCGGCTTGCCCTGCGGCAACAGCACAAAAGAACGGTTCCAGTCCTGCTTAAACTGCCCCGGCCAGACCCGGCTGTGACGATAAAAGCGGTTAACCGGGGTTTTGTCTTCCTCTGGCAAAGCCTCTGTCACTTCGCGCTGGAGATCGGCGAATATAGTCCTCTCCCGCGCCAGATATTGGGCAAAGGTCGCCTGGTCTACCTCTTCTACCGACATCTCGTTGCCACTCCAGGTATGCCAGCGATGCAGCGCCGGGCCGCGCTGGGACTCATAGATCCGTCCGGCGAGAAAGACCACCAGCAGCACCAGCAGCGCAATGATCCCTTTTTTCAGTAGCGAGCCGAGGACATTGCCCGACCTTTGCCAGTGTCGAAAAATATGCTTCATGACGCTCTCTCTTATATTTATCACCTGGCCATCATCACCCATCTCATTTCTGACGGGCTATTTAGTGTCTGCCTTTCAGCATAGTTATCGGTTCCGGCAAATTAAACCCGGCCGATCATTCACTCTCGAATAAAAAATGCCTAACGATGAGATCAATGTTCCGGCGCGTATTTCTAAACACTGTATAAACCAAGGGGATAATCTTATTGTCAGACGTTAAGGAAACATGAATTATCGACGCACATGTCGCTATGAGAGGATAAAAAACAGATGGAGTGGTGGGTAAAAAAAGTACAGGACAATGCTTCAGTCAGCCCCTGCCGCGTCGTGCTTCAGAGCGGCACGCTGGAGATGATCGCTGAAATTGAAGCCTGTCGACTCCACCTGCGGGTGGGGGATAAACTCACTCCACTGACCGATGCGCGCTATTGTCTGAATAATAATCCGGCGCACACGCTAAAGATCCTCAACGCTACCCATTATAGCAGTGAGCGCTGGGCCAACCTCGCAGGATAAACAGCGCGTCTGTCCTGTAGACAGTGATGGTCTCAGTATCTTCGCATCCACCAGATAAATTCCCTTTCGCCCTCTTCGCGCTGTGACATACTATCGGAAATGTCAGCAGACCTGAAACAAGGAGCGAATCATGAATAACAAGGCCGCCAGTCTGACCCCGGAACAAGCGCTTACCGAACTGGAAGCGCGTTATGAAGCCTCGGTCAGCGCGTTACGCAAAGCCATTGGCGACTATATCGACCATAATACGCTCCCTGATACCGAAGCCCGCGCGGAAGGCCTTTTTGTCTATCCGCAGCTGTCGGTCTCCTGGGACGGCGCCGATCATAAAGCCCTCAAAACGCGCGCCTGGGGGCGTTTCACCCATGCCGGTTGCTATACCACCACCATCACCAATCCGAAATTGTTCCGCAGCTATCTGCTGGAACAACTGACCCTGCTATATCAGGACTATGGCGCCCATATCAGCGTCGAGCTGTCGCAGCATGAGATCCCCTATCCTTACGTAATAGATGGTTCCACCCTGACACTCGACCGCTCGATGAGCGCTGGTCTGACGCGCTATTTTCCCACTACCGAGCTGTCGCAGATTGGCGATGAGACCGCGGATGGCCTGTTCCACCCTACCGAGTTCTATCCGCTGTCGCACTTTGACGCCCGTCGTGTCGATTTTTCGCTGGCGCGTCTGCGGCACTACACCGGCACCCCGGCGGAACATTTCCAGCCCTATGTGCTGTTCACCAACTATACCCGCTACGTGGATGAGTTCGTCAGCTGGGGCTGCAGCCAGATCCTCGATCCCGACAGCCCCTATATCGCCCTCTCCTGCGCCGGCGGGATCTGGATCACTGCCGAAACCGAAGCGCCTGAGCAGGCGATTTCCGATCTGGCGTGGAAAAAACACCAGATGCCGGCCTGGCATTTGATCACGCATGACGGCAAAGGGATCACGCTGATTAACATTGGCGTCGGCCCGGCCAACGCCAAAACCATCTGCGACCACCTCGCCGTGCTGCGCCCGGACGTCTGGCTGATGATCGGCCACTGCGGCGGCCTGCGGGAAAGCCAGGCCATCGGCGACTATGTGCTGGCCCATGCCTATCTGCGCGACGACCATGTACTGGATGCGGTGCTGCCACCGGATATTCCGATCCCCAGCATAGCCGAAGTGCAGCGCGCCCTGTACGACGCCACCAAGCAGGTAAGCGGGATGCCCGGTGAAGAGGTTAAGCAACGGCTGCGTACCGGAACGGTCGTCACCACCGACGACCGTAACTGGGAGCTGCGCTATTCCGCTTCGGCGCTGCGCTTTAATCTCAGCCGCGCGGTAGCTATCGATATGGAGAGCGCGACCATCGCCGCCCAGGGCTATCGCTTCCGCGTGCCTTACGGCACGCTGCTCTGTGTCTCGGACAAACCGCTGCATGGTGAAATCAAGCTTCCCGGCCAGGCTAACCGCTTCTACGAAGGCGCTATCTCCGAGCATCTGCAGATAGGTATCCGGGCGATTGACCTGCTGCGCGCCGAGGGAGATCACATGCACTCGCGTAAGCTACGCACCTTCAACGAGCCGCCGTTCCGTTAACCGGTGACGCAGGGATAGAAAGGAAACACGCTGGCGTTCCCCGCAGGGGATCGTCAGTGTGTAGCAATATACCCACCGGCGAGCAGAGTCATTTAGCGCTGAAGATGCCCATTTTTATTTTGTAAGCCATAAACCGGACAATATTATTCTGGGCCTTTTCAAGGCTATCTGCGGAAGTAGACTCGGTCGATTCATAGCCAATAATGTCCTGGTTTTTGTGTATGGTGCGACCATTCATACTCATCATTATTTTTCCCTTCAGGGTGGTCGTATATTCTGTTCCGCTGTAAACGGCATTTTCAGTATAAGTATAGGTGCTATTGACACAGCGGGTTTTCGTTTCACCAGTTTTCATTTTTTTCCCTTTGCCGTCGCGACGGAAAACAGGGTCATCGTAACACTGCTGTGTGACGCCCTTTCTTTCTTCCGGCTCGGTCCTTCTGTAACTTCCGAATTCACGTTTGGCTTTGGTTAAGCGCAATGTAATAACAAAATTTGTACCGGTTTTTTGTGGGGCACCAGGATAGTCGAAGATATAGTGACACATACAGCTGACTTCCAGAGGGTAAGGAAGCACTTTATTCCTGTCGCGGGCTTCTTTTTTGCCTTCATCGAGTGATTTTGCCCACGCAACAAATGGCCCTCGGGGTTGTTCTAACGCTTCATGACATCTAAAAAGCGGCCTGATTCCAGGCTGGTCGTCCCGTTACCGACAATACCTTTGAAAATGTCGGGCTGCGTTGCAGCTAAGGCCACTCTTCACACTGCATCAATCCCTGATCTGAGATCGGAAGAGCGTCGTGTAGG
>ERZ506039.82-NODE-82-length-19966-cov-5.0551_pt1 | contig 19966 bp, 13 predicted proteins | sample MGYA00512176_ERZ506039 | MGnify/ENA metagenome assembly ERZ506039
TGCGGTCGGTGACTACCCGATAATCGTCATACAGATGGTTGAGTAGCTGTTCGCGGGAAAAGACCTTGCCCGGCTCCTGGGACAGGGTTTTCAGCAGCCGGAACTCGGCGGGGGTGAGGTCCAGCAGCTTGTCGCGCCACGAGGCCTGAAAACGGCTTTCGTCGACAATCAGCGGGCTCTGGGCATCCAGCGCCTGCAGATCGCGCTGCGGCTTGCAGCGACGGAGGATAGTTTTCACCCGGGCGACCACTTCCCGCGGGCTGTAGGGCTTGCAGATATAGTCATCGGCGCCTATTTCCAGCCCCAGCAGACGGTCGATCTCTTCGATTTTCGCCGTCACCATCACCACCGGAACATCGGAGAAGCGGCGAATTTCCCGGCACAGCGTCAGACCGTCGGTGCCGGGCAGCATTAGATCCAGCAGGATCAGGTGCGGCGGCGTCTGGCGGACGTAGGGCAGGACCTGGTCGCCGTGGTTAATCAGCGTAGGCGCATAGCCGGCGGCGTGCAGATAATCAATCAGCAGCTGGCCGAGCTTCGGTTCATCTTCCACGATAAGAATGCGTGGGGTGTTTTCATCTACAGGCAATTCAGTCATACGTCTCTCGGTAAATCATGTTCCAGAGGTAACTCAACTTTAATGCTAACCCCGCCAAAAGGCGAATGGTCGGCACGCAGGGTGCCGCCGTGGGCCGCGACAATATTGAGGCAAATCGCCAGTCCGAGGCCGGAGCCGCCGCTGGCGCGGTTGCGCGATCCTTCCGCCCGGTAAAAGCGCTCGCACAGGCGGGCCAGCTGCTCATCGCTGACCCCGGGGGCGCTGTCGGCAAAGTCAATCACCAGCATCCGGCCGCTGCGGTGGGCGGTGATCTGCAGGCTGCCGCCGCTGTCGGTATAGCGCAGGCTGTTCTCCAGCAAATTGTTAAAGAGCTGCATCAGGCGGTCGCGGTCGCCGAAAATCATCGCCTGCTCGGGGAGCGACACCTGAATGCTCAGCTGCCGGCTGGCGAAGCGCTCGCGAAAAGCGCCCGCGGCGACCTCCAGCAGGGTGATGATATCCAGCGAGGTTTTCTGGTAGGCCAGCGCCCCCTCATCGGACATCGACAGCTGATGGAGGTCGTCCACCAGCTTGGTGAGGGTAGCCACCTCGGCCTGCAGGGAGGGGATGGACTCGGGGGTGAAGCGTCGGACCCCGTCCTGAATCGCCTCCAGCTCACCGCGCAGCACCGCCAGCGGGGTGCGTAGCTCGTGGGAGATATCGGCCATCAGGTCACGACGCATCTGCTGGTTGCGCTCCAGCGTGCTGGCGAGCTGGTTAAAATCCTGCGCCAGGCGGCCAAGCTCGTCGCCGCCGGTCACCGTCACCCGGGTGGAAAAGTCGCCCGCCGCCAGCTTATGGGTGCCTTCCACCAGCCGCTTCACCGGCGCCAGAAGGCCGCGGGCCAGAGGGAAAGTGGCCAGCGCGGCAAGCAGGGTGGCAAGGGCGACAATCAGCCAGCTGGTGCGCTTTTGCTGCCGGTCGAAGTTAATATCGGTATTGCGCGTCAGCCGCTCTACCGGCGAGGCGATCACTTTGCCTACCTCCACGCCGTTGACCACAATGCTGCGCTGGGTGCCGTCCTCCGGCACGCGTTCACGCGGCCCCACCAGCACGCGGCCCGACTGATCGACCACCCAGAACATAGTGCGCCAGCCGTGGGGCGGCATTTCCGGCCTCGGCGGCGGGGTGTCGCTGGGGCCGTCGGGCGGCCCATCCGGCGGCGGCCCATCCGGCCCCTGACCCTCCATCGGACCCGGCTTCATGCCGTGTCCCGGCGGCGAACGGTCGTCATTATCCCGTTCGAAAGTGCGCAGCAGCTGAAAGATAAAGCGGTCATTGTTGCGCAGAAACGCCCAACTGCCGTGCTGGGCGTACTGCTCGCTTAGCGCGTCCCCGAGCATGGTTAACCGCTGTTCGTTGCCGCGCTTGATGTAATCGATAAATCCGCGTTCGAAACTAATGCGCACCGCCCAGTGCATGCTGATCAGCAGCACGATGCAGGTGGCGAAAATAGCGAGGAACAGCTTACCGGTAATGCCCGGGCGCCAAAATTTCACGATCCACTCCTGTTGCGTCGACGGATGACGGTATTGCTGCCGACGTCATCCGGTACCCGGGAAAAAATGAGTGCCGGCAGGGCGATGATCGCCGCCATGCTCAGATAGGTGTAGAGAAAGACCTGATGGGTGCTGGCGGCGTCGAGGCTCATATGCTGCTGGCCATACAGCCCCAGCAGCAGCCCGGCGATGGTCACGCCGATACTCATCGACAGCTGCATCACCATCGACAACAGGCTGTTGCCGCTACTGGCCAGATCGTCCGGGAGATCTTTCAGCGTCAGGGTATTCATCGACGAGAAGCGGCTGGCGTTGATCATCCCCTGCAGAAACAGAACCAGCGGCAGCGCGTAATACCAGCCGGCCAGGGCGCTAAACATAAACAGCAGGCTGATAGCGGCCAGGCCCAGGGTGCTGGCGACCAGTACGCGGCGGTAGCCAAAGCGGTTAACTACCTGAACTACGATCCGCTTCATACCCATGCTGCCGAGTACCATCGGGATCATCATCAGCCCGGCGTGAAAGGGGGAGAAGCCGAGGCCGATTTGCAGAAACACCGGCGTCATAAACGGCAGCATACCGCTGCCGATCCGTCCGGCGAAGCTGCCACCGAGGCCAAGGGAGAAGGTGCGGTTGCGAAACAGGTTAAGGCTGAACAACGCCCGGGCGTTCCCGCGGGCGTGCCACAGGTAGAGCAGCAGAGCGCTGAGGCCGACGGCCACCAGCCCTGCCAGCCAGGGTGACGATATACCGAGCCCTTTTTGGCCGTCGAGCGCCAGGGTCAGGGTCGCCATTCCGGCGGCCAGCAGCAGAAAGCCGGAGAGATCGAAGCGTCGGGTCTGCATGGTGTAGTTGGGCATCAGGCAGAGAGTGGCGATCGCGCCGACGATCCCCACCGGGATATTGATGAGGAAGATCCAGTGCCAGGAGGCGTACTCTACCAGCACCCCGCCCAGCGCCGGACCGAGCAGCGGGCCGACCTGGCCCGGCAGGGTGACGAAGGTCATTGCCGCCATGTACTGATCGCGCGGGACGATCTTCATCACCGTCAGGCGACCCACCGGCACCATCATCGCGCCGCCGACGCCCTGCAGCACCCGCGCCATCACCAGCTGGTCAAGGGTGCTGGCCTGGGCGCAAAACAGCGATCCGGCGGTAAACAGCACGATGGCGGTGAAGAAGATATTGCGCACCCCAACCCGGTCGGCCAGCCAGCCGCTGGCCGGCAGCATCACCGCCACCGTTAACACATAGGAGACGATAATCATATGCATATGCAGCGGGCTCTCCCCGAGGCTTTTGGCCATCGAGGGGAGGGCGGTGTTAACGATGGTGGTGTCCAGCGACTGCATAAAGAAGCCGAACGCCACTATCCATAGCTGCCAGCGCACGCTGGCCGGGAGGTCTGTCATGTTATTCGCTTACCGGTTGAGTAGAGTGACGCGAAAAACGCAGCCGCAAACGGTCAAAGAAAAGATAGACCACCGGCGTGGTGTAGAGCGTTAACAGCTGGCTCATCACCAGACCGCCGACGATGGTGATCCCCAGCGGCTGGCGCAACTCAGAGCCATCGCCCCCGGAGAGCACCAGCGGCAGGGCGCCGAACAGCGCCGCCAGGGTGGTCATCATAATCGGCCGGAAACGCAGCAGGCAGGCCTGGAAAATAGCCTCTTCCGGCGTCAGGTTGCCGTTACGCTGCGCCTCAAGGGCAAAATCAACCATCATGATGGCGTTTTTCTTAACGATGCCAATTAATAACATAATCCCGATCAGGGCGATTAGGCTGAACGGGGCATCGAAGATCTCCAGTGCCAGCAGGGCGCCGACTCCGGCTGAGGGCAGCGTCGAGAGAATGGTCAACGGATGCACGTAGCTCTCGTACAGCATCCCCAGCACGATATAGACCGTGGCGATGGCCGCGAGGATCAGGATCACCTGCGCGTTCATGGTCTGCTGGAACACCTGAGCGGTACCGGCAAAGGAGCCGCGCACGCTCGACGGCACCCCGAGCTGGGTCATCGTGCGGTTAATGGCGTCGCTGGCTTCCGACAGCGAGCGGCCGGTGGGCAGGTTAAAGGAGATGGTGGACGCCGCCGACAGCCCCTGATGGTTCACTGACAGCGGGGCGTTGGCCGGTTGCCATTTGGCGAAGTAGGCCAGCGGGATCGGCTTACCGTCGCTGTTAATGACAAACATTTTATCCAGGGCGCTGACGTCCTGGGTGTAGACCGGATCCACTTCCATCACCACCTTATACTGGTTGAGCGGCTGGTAGATGGTGGAGATCTGCCGCTGGCCGAAGGCGTTGTTCAGCAGGTTGTTGGCGTCCTGGACGCTGATGCCGAGGCGCGACATGGTATCCCGGTCATAGACCAGGTCCATTTCGGCGCCATTGTCCTGCTGATCCGAGTTGACGTCCGCCAGCTCAGGCAGCGCCGCCAGCGCTTTGCGGATCTTCGGCTCCCATTCGCGCAGCGCCGACAGGTCGTCGGACAGCAGGGTGTACTGATAGCTGGCGTTTGACTGCCGGCCGCCGACGCGGATATCCTGCACCGCCATCAGGAACAGGTTGGCCCCGGGCTCGTTGGCCAGCTTTTTGCGCAGCCGGTCGATCACCTGCTGCGCCGTCTCATGGCGCTGGTCGCGCGGCTTGAGGGTGATAAACATCATCCCGCTGTTGACCCGCGAGCCGCCGGTAAACCCGGTAACGTTATCCACCGCCGGATCTTCGCGAATGATCTTCATAAAGTCCTGCAGCTTGCCGCGCATTGCCTGGAAGGAGATGCTCTGGTCGGCCTGAATGCCGCCCATCAGCACCCCGGTATCCTGCTCCGGGAAGAAGGTTTTCGGGATCGAAATGTAGAGCCAGACGCTGAGGGCGATAGTGCCGAGCACCACCAGCCCGGTCAGGCGGCTATGCTTCAGCACCCATTTTAATGATTTACCATAGCCGCCCTGCACGGCCACCAGCAGGCGGCCAAAGCCGCGATTGCGCGTCGGCTGATGGGGCTTACCGCTTTTCAGCAGCCAGCCGCACATCATCGGTGTCAGGGTAAGCGACACCGCCAGCGAGATGCCGATCGCCACCGACAGGGTGACGGCGAACTCGCGCAGCAGACGGCCGGGCAGGCCGCCCATCAGCAGCAGTGGCAGGAACACCGCCACCAGCGACAGGCTCATCGACAGCACGGTAAAGCCGACCTCGCGGCTCCCCTGCAGCGCCGCCTGCAGAGGCTTCATCCCCGCCTCCAGATGGCGGGAGATATTCTCCAGCACCACGATGGCGTCATCGACCACGAAGCCGGTGGCGATGGTCAGGGCCATCAGCGACAGGTTATTGAGGCTGAAGCCGCACAAATACATGGCGGCGAAGGTACCGATTAAGGAAACCGGGACGGCGACGGCCGGGATCAGCGTGGCGGGCCCCGAGCGCAGGAACAGGAACACCACGAGGATCACCAGCGCCACCGAAATCACCAGCGTCTGCTCCACCTCCTCCAGCGAGGCACGGATGGTCGGCGAGCGGTCCTGGGCGATCTGCAGGTCGATAGCCGCCGGAATGGTCTGCTGCAGCTCTGGCAGGCGGGCACGGATGCTGTCCACCGTCTGGATAATATTGGCTTCCGGCAGTTTGCGGATCATCAGCAGGATCGCCGGCTTGGCGTTGGTCATCCCGGCGTTGCGTACGTCCTGTACCGAATCCGAGACGGTGGCGACATCTCCCAGCCGCACCGCGGCGCCATTTTGGTAGTGGACGATCAGCGGCTGATAGTCGGCGGCGGTCTTCAGCTCATCGTTGGTCTGCACCTGCCAGCGGTGCGCGCTGTCCTCCAGCGCCCCCTGCGGTTTGCGCACGTTGGCGTCGCTGATGGCGGTGCGCACCGCGTCCAGCGACACGCCCTGATTGAACAGCGCCTGCGGGTTGAGGTCGACGCGCACCGCCGGCAGAGAGCTGCCGCCGACGTCGACATCACCCACGCCGTCGATCTGCGCGATGGTCTGCGCCAGCTGGGTGGAGGCGAAATCATACAGCTCACCCTGGGAATAGGTATCCGAGGTCAGCGTCAGGATCATGATCGGCGCATCCGACGGGTTGGCTTTGCGATAGGTCGGCCGGCTGGGCATCCCGCTCGGCAGCAGGCTTTGCGCGGCGTTGATCGCCGCCTGGACGTCGCGCGCCGCGCCGTTGATATCGCGGTCGAAGTTAAACTCAAGAATGATGCGCGTACTGCCCAGCGAACTGGAGGAGGTCATCTCATTGACCCCGGCGATCCGTCCCAGGGAGCGTTCCAGCGGGGTGGCCACCGACGAGGCCATGGTCTCCGGCGAGGCTCCCGGCAGCGAGGCGCTAACCATGATCACCGGGAAGTCCACCTGCGGTAGCGGGGCTACCGGCAGCAGCCGGAAGCCGAGAATGCCGCACAGGGTGATGGCCAGCGAGATGAGGATCGTCGCCACCGGGCGGTAAATGAAGAGGGCAAAAAACTTCACTTACGCCTCCTCTTCCTGACGCGGGAAGCGGCGCTTCAGGTGCAGCGACAGGCGGTCGAACAGCAGATAGATCACCGGGGTGGTGAACAGGGTCAGCACCTGGCTGAGCATCAGACCGCCGACCATGCCGATCCCCAGCGGACGCCGCAGCTCCGCGCCGACGCCAGTACTCAGCATCAGCGGCAGGGCGCCGAGCAGGGCGGCGAGGGTGGTCATCAGGATCGGCCGAAAACGCAGCAGACAGGCCTGGTAGATCGCTTCCCGCGGCGGCATGCCCTGCTCGCGTTCAGCGGCCAGGGCGAAGTCGATCATCATGATGGCATTCTTCTTCACGATGCCGATCAGCAGAATGATGCCGATGATGGCGATCACATCCAGCTCGCTGCCCGCCAGCCACAGCGCCAGCAGCGCCCCGACCCCGGCGGTGGGCAGAGTGGAAAGAATAGTGATCGGATGGATAAAGCTCTCATACAGCACCCCCAGCACGATATACATCGCCACCACCGCGGCGACCACCAGCCAGACGGTGCTGCCGAGCGCCGACTGAAAGGCCAGCGAGCTGCCCTGGAACTGGGTGCGGATATCGGTCGGGAAATCGAGCGACTGTTCGGCGGCGAGGATCGCCTCCACCGCTTCGCCCAGCGAGTAGTTGTCCGGGACGTTAAACGAGATGGTGGTCACCGGGAACTGATCGAGGTGGTTCACCGACAGCGGGGTAAAGCGCTGCTCCACCGTAGCGATGGCGGTCAACGGCACGATGCCGCCGTCGCTGCTGGTCAGGCGGATATTCTCCAGTGCCGCCAGGCCCGGCGTCGCCTCGGTATCCTGCTCGAGCACCACGCGATACTGATTTGCCTGAGTGTAAATGGTGGAGATCAGCCGCTGGCCGAAGGCGTTGTACAGCGCGTTATCCACATCGGCCATTGAGATGCCGAGGCGGCTGGCGCTGTCGCGATCCACCTTGATATACGCAGCCAGTCCTTTGTCCTGCCAGTCGCTGCTGACGTCGGCCAGCTGCGGCTGGGCCTGCAGGCGGCTGAGCAGCGGCGGCACCCAGGTGTTCAGCGCCTCGAGGGAGTTTGCCTGCAGGGTGAACTGGTACTGGGTGCGACTCACCGTGGTGTCGATGGTCAGGTCCTGGGTTGGCTGCAGGTAAAGCGCTACGCCCGGAACGCCAGCCACCGCCTGCTGCAGACGGCTAATCACCGTCTGGACGCGGTCGTCGCGATCGTCCAGCGGTTTGAGGTTGATCTGCAGACGGGCGCTGTTCAGCGCCGGGTTGGTGCCGTCCACGCCGACGAAGGAGGTCAGGCTCTCCACCGCCGGATCCTTAAGGATAATGCTGGCAACTTGCCGCTGGCGTTCGGCCATGCTGGCGAAGGAGACCGACTGCGGCGCCTGCAGGGTACCCTGGATAATGCCGTTATCCTGGATCGGGAAAAAGCCTTTCGGGATAAAGACCCACAGGATAATCGACAGCGCCAGGGTGCTCAGGGCGACGCCGAGCGTCAGCCACGGATGGTTCAGCACCCGGCTCAGCCAGCGGCCATAGACGGCGATCACCCGTTCGAAGAAACGCTCGCTGGCCCGCGAGAAACGGTTCTGTTTGCGCAGCGATTCGTGGCTTAACATGCGGGCGCACATCATTGGCGTCAGGGTCAGGGAGACCACCGCCGAAATGAGAATAGCGACGGCAAGGGTGACGGCGAATTCGCGGAACAGACGGCCAACGATATCGCCCATAAACAGCAGCGGGATCAGCACCGCGATCAGCGAGAAGGTGAGGGAGATAATGGTGAAGCCGATCTCTCCCGCGCCTTTCAGCGCGGCGGCCAGCGGCTTCTCGCCTTTTTCGATATAGCGCGAGATGTTCTCGATCACCACGATGGCGTCATCCACCACAAAGCCGGTGGCGATGGTCAGGGCCATCAGCGTCAGGTTGTTGATCGAGAAGTCGAGGAACACCATCACCGCGAAGGTGCCCACCAGCGACAGCGGCACCGCAACGCCGGGAATAATGGTTGCCGGGACGTTGCGCAGGAACAGGTAAATGATCATCACCACCAGAGCGATGGCCAGCATCAGCTCAAACTGGGTGTCGTGCACCGAGGCGCGGATGTTGGTGGTCCGGTCGGAGAGGACCTGCACCTTCACCGATTTCGGCAGGCTCTCGGTGAGCTGCGGCAGCATCTGGCGAATGCTGTCGGCGGTGTCGATGATATTGGCCCCCGGCTGGCGCTGGACGTTCATCACGATGGCCCGCTGCTGGTTGGCCCACGCCCCAAGCCAGCTGTTTTCGGCGCCTTGTTCGACGCTGGCGACATCGCCGAGCCGGATCGGTGCCCCGTTCTGATAAGCGATAATCAGTCGGCGGTAATCTTCCGCCGACTGCATCTGATCGTTAGCGGAAAGCGTCACCGCGCGGGCCGGGCCGTCGAGGCTGCCTTTCGCGGAGTTAACGTTGGCGCTGGTGATGGCGGTGCGCACAGTTTCGCTGGTCAGGCCGAGGGCGGCGATGGCCTGGGCGTTAAGCTTCACCCGCACCGCCGGGCGCTGGCCGCCGGCGAGGGTCACCAGACCGACGCCGGAAACCTGGGAGATCTTCTGCGCCACCCGCGTCTCCACCATATCCTCTACCTGGGTCATCGGGATGGCGGAGGAGGTGACGGCGAGGGTCATGATCGGCGGATCCGCCGGGTTCACCTTGCTGTACACCGGCGGGTTGGGCAGATCGCTCGGCAGCAGGTTGGTGGCGGCGTTAATGGCTGCCTGCACTTCCTGCTCGGCGACGTCCAGCGGCAGGGTCAGCTGGAACTGCAGCGTGACTACCGAGGCGCCACCGGAGCTTTGCGAAGACATCTGCTTAAGGCCGGACATCTGGCCGAACTGACGCTCCAGCGGGGCGGTGATGGCGGAGGTCACCACGTCCGGGCTGGCGCCCGGGTAGAGGGTGACTACCTGAATGGTCGGGTAATCAACCTCCGGTAACGCAGAGACCGGCAGAAAGCGGTAGCCGATGATCCCGGCTAACAGTATCGCCACCATCAGCAGGGTGGTGGCCACCGGACGCATAATAAACAGCCGGGACGGGCCGCCGGTGCGGCCTGGGGGTAACACCTGCATCAGGAACGCGCTCCGTGTTTACCGCTCTGGCGCGGGGCGGGCTGCGCCTGCTCGCCGCTGCTGGCGGTGACAACTTCTACCTTTGCCCCTTCGGTCAGGCGGTCAATGCCGTCAGTGACCACGCGATCGCCGGCGGAAAGCCCGGCGCTGATGACCACTTTCTGGCTGTCCTGGATGCCGGGCGTTACGCTGTGTTTGCTGACCTTATTCTCATCGTTCAGCACCCATACAAAATGCCCTTCGTTACCCATCTGCAGGGCGGCGGCGGGGATGACGACCGCGTTTTCTTCGGTATCCACCAGCAGACGGGCGTTGACGAACTGGTTAGGAAACAGCGCGTCGTCCAGGTTGCTAAAGCGCGCCTTCAGCTTGATGGTCCCGGTGGTTGCATCGATCTGGTTGTCGAGGCTCAGCAGCTTGCCGACGCTGATTTTCTGTTTATTGGTACGATCCCAGGCTTCAACGCTGAGCGCTTTGCCCGCTTTCTGCGCCTGCACCACCGTGGCGATGCTGTTTTCCGGCAGGGTAAAGACCACGTCGATCGGATGCGTCTGGGTGAGAACCACAATCCCGGTGGTGTCCCCGCTGGAGATCTGGTTGCCGATATCCACCTGCTTTAAGCCGACGCGGCCGTCGATCGGCGCAGTGATGCGGGTCCAGTCCAGCTGCAGCTGGGCGCTGGCCACGGCTGCTTCATCGGCCTTCACGGTGCCAGCGGATTCCACCACCAGCGACTGCTGGGTGTCGAGCTCCTGGCGGGAAACCAGGTTAGTTTTCACCAGTTGCTGGTAACGAGCGAGATCGCGGCGGGCATTGGCGAGGGTGGCGTTATCTTTCGCCAGCTGGCCCTGGGCCTGGGCAAGGGCGACTTTAAACTGACTGGGGTCAATCTGCGCCAGCAGGTCGCCGGCTTTGACCTGCTGACCCTCCTGGAAGTGAAGACTCAGCAGCTGACCGTCGACCCGGCTGCGAACGGTCACGGTATTGGCCGCCGTCACTGTACCCAGCCCGGTGAGATAGCGCGGGACCGCTTCTTCGGTGGCGGTGGCCGCCTGCACCGGCGCCAGCGCAGCGCCAAAGCGGCTATGGCGTGCGCCCCCCGGCCCCTGCGGGCCTTGGCCTGCTGCGGGAGCGCTGCTGCCGCTCGTTCCACGATCGTGCCAGAACCAGTAGGCGGCTCCGGCGATAATCACTACCGCCAGCGCGGCGCCCCAACGACGTATGTTACTGCCTTTCATTAGTTTACGGTCTCATCCTGAAGCGTTTCGCTGAATAATACTAGTTTAGTGAGGGAAGGGGCCGTAAAAATGGAGGAATTATGAAAAGAAGGTTGAGAAATGTCTGGATAACCGCCGCGACGCCCGACCCTCACGCGGCCGATATCCGGGGTGATATCAATTTTTAGTTTAAAAAAGCAAAAAATAGTTGTATCCGCGGGGGCTTTAATTAGATTTATGCGGTGAATAAATCAGTGCATTCCCATAATAATAAAATATGCACTTAAAAATCAATTTGTTAAATAATCAGGGGTCATTGCTGTGGCAAACGCAAACAAACTCACGCTCTTCATCGTCATCTTTATGCTGATGGGGATCCTCTCCGGCGCGGCTATCCATGCCTACGCGACGCCGACCACCGTCTCCGCCTGGGCGGACAACATTACGCTGCTGACCGATCTGTTTCTGCGGTTGATCAAAATGGTCATCGCGCCGTTGGTGTTCAGCACCCTGACGGTCGGCATTATGCGTCTCGGCGAAACGGCAACCATTGGCCGGGTAGGCGGCAAGGCGATGGTGTGGTTTATCACTTCCTCGGTATTATCCATTCTCGTCGGACTGGTGATCGTCACCTTCCAGCACCCTGGCGCCGGTTTAAACCTGGCGGTGCCGAAAGAGGCGGTGGATACCGGCCTGGCGGTCAGCGGCATGAGTCTGAAAGGGTTCCTGTCGCACACCATCCCCACCAGCATCACCGAGGCGATGGCCAACAACGAGATCCTGCAGATCGTGGTGTTCTCGATGTTCTTTGGCATCGCCGGTGCGTCGCTGGGTGAGAAGTTTAATGCCCCGCTGGTGGCGGCCCTCAACGTGGTGTCGCACATTATGCTGAAGGTGACGGGCTATGTGATGTACGTTGCGCCGCTGGCCATCTTCGCCGCCATCTCGTCGGTGATTGCCTCCCAGGGGCTGGGGATCCTGCTCAACTATGCTTCGTTCATTGGCGGTTACTACCTGGCGGTGCTGTTGACCAGCGCGGTGCTGATTGCTGTCGGCTATATGGTGCTGAAAAAAGAGGTCTTCCGTCTGCTGAACATGCTGAAAGACCCGGTGCTGGTGGCCTTCACCACCAGTAGCTCGGAAGCGGCCTATCCGAAAACGCTTGAGCGACTGGTGAAATTTGGCTGCTCGCGCAATATCGTCTCGTTCGTCCTGCCGATTGGCTACTCGTTTAACCTCGTTGGCTCGATGGTCTACTGCTCCTTCGCCGCGATGTTTATCGCCCAGGCCTATAACGTGCCGCTGAGCTTTAGCGAGATTACGGTCATGATGCTGACCCTGATGCTGGCCTCGAAAGGTATCGCCGGGGTTCCGCGTTCGGCGCTGGTCGTGCTGGCGGCGACGATCCCCAGCTTCAATATACCGGTTGCCGGGATCTTGCTCCTGATGGGTATCGACCATTTCCTCGACATGGGGCGCTCCGCCATCAATGTGCTGGGTAACGGCATAGCCACCGCGATGTTGTCGAAAAACGAAGGTCTGCTGGCCGACGAGGACGCCCAGCCGGACTGGGATGCCGAGAAGGCAGAAGCCTGATCCTGCCGCGCTCTTTCTCAGAGGGCGCTATTCCATACGGAAAAAAGACCCCTGACAGGCACGTCAGGGGCAATGTGACGAAGTATCAGTTTTCCTCGTAAATAGTCTTTTTTCTTATATAAAAACGCGCGCTAACGTCTTTATATCGAGGAAGCGTCAGAGTTTAACGTTATGTCTGTCAGTGCTGGCGCTTTTTTAGCATTCTGTTGTTATTTTCGGATTTTCGACAATATCATCTGGTGAATATCCTATTATTGTGTTCGCTATTTTCCCTACCAGCGTTCACGTAACAGATTCATAAACTGGAAAAAGTCGTGGTTATTATTCAGACGGTATTTTTCCATAATCTTATTTTTATGGTAGGCGGCAGTACGCGGCGTGACGCGTTGCAGAGCGGCGATTTTACTCATATCCAGCCCTTCCAAAATGCCGTGTACGACGGCGGTCTGCGATCGCGATAGCACACGATGCGGGCAGCTGGCACAGCTCAGTTCCCGGCTAACGCTGTCGATGGCCAACGGCTCCATACAATGCTGGAGCTCGCTTTTAACGATCGCCAGCAGCTGCGGGATACTGGCCGTTTTCAGCGAAACAAAAATGACCCCCTTCAGGCAATTGATCATGAAATCATCTTCCGGCAACTGCTCATAGCTGTGAAGGATGATCAGAGAGCTTCCTTTTTTCTGTTCTTAATCATGGAGTTACACAGATAAATTTCGCCGGGGATCACTTCATAAATAATGATGTCTTCGCCTGACAGGTCGTTGTTCAGCCAGGAAAAACGGGCCTGCAGATCGCCGTGGGCGAGGTCATTAACCATAGCCACCAGCGATTCACGTACAAAGCTATTGCGGGTATTGATAGTGACATTAATGTTTCTCATGGCGTTATTTCCTTACGCAATAACATAACGCCATGCTGTGACAAATCCTCCGGGCGTATGCGGTGTGTTGAAGATAAAAAGTACCTACAATAATTTTTTATTATTTTAATATGAATTATTTACGACGCATCGAACGCTTATCGTTAAAAGTAAATTTCTGCCGTCTCCTGTCTTTCAGATAGGAAATAAAGCTGTATACAGAGATGCTGAAGAAAAAAATGCATAGCAATAAAACTAACCACGTTTGCATGGCCATTGTTCTTACCCTGGTTGTGTTGCATGGTGTCAGAATTTGCCGCGAACGGCTAATACGTTTTGTTATATGCTTTTCTGTGCTTTGAAAATCATACGACATCATCCTGATGTGGTAGCACTATAAGAAAGTTCCTAAGGTCATCGTCAGTCTCATTCCTCTCATTTCTCTCAGAAAATGAGAAAAATTAATCCTGGCGAGTGGTTTATATCCCCAGCGCACCGTCGCTCAGGAAATAAAGGCCAGCCCCTTACCAAAGATCGCGCGTACAGGCAGGTGAATTCCCTGCTGGCGCGCCTTATGGCGCAGGCGGCTAACCACGACGTCGATGCGGTGCAGGTCAGGCTCGCTTTCATGGGAAAACAGGCAGGCATGAAGCTCCAGTTTGCTGCACACCTCATTGCGATTGCGCATTAGCAGCTCCACCAGGCGATATTCCTGCTGGGTGAGCTCCAGCGTTCGGGCGTCGGGCGAAATCAGTTTATCCTCATGCAGGCGCCAGCTGCCGGGGGAGACCGTCGGCGGCGTGCCGATTGCCTCCGCCGGCAAAACCGCCGGGCGATCCTGCTGCAGACGAGCGCCGAGAGCGGTCAGGGTCTCCGCAAGATGGGCGAAATTTACCGGTTTGATCAGATAAGCATCGGCCCCAAGGCTCAGCGCCTGCAGTTTATCCTGCTGCTGTCCACGGGCGCTGACTACTACCAGACCGTAGTGCCCCAGCTCATGCAGATAGCTCAGCACGCTAAAGCCATCCTCGCCGGGCAGACCGATATCAATCAGCACGATATCCACCGGATGGCTGTGCAGTTGCCGCCAGAAGGCTTCGGCGCTGCGCGTCCCCCACACTTCAAAGCCGCGATAGCCCAGCCAGGCCAGCAGTTCATCCAGCAGATCGGCGTTATCTTCAATTATCGCCAGCCGTAAAGCCATGCGTCGTTCTCCTCTTAAGCAACCGTGGGGAGGGTGAGAATAAAGGTGCAGCCGTTCGGGCCATGCTCGGCCAGCCACAGTTTGCCATCATGAGCCTGCACGATCTGACGCGCAACATACAGTCCGAGACCGGTGCCGCCCGGCACCGGCGATGTGTGCTCGCCGCGACGGTAGCGCTCAAAGATCAGTTCTGCTTGCCCGTTGGGCAGTCCCGGACCGTAGTCGCGAATGTGCAGCGCCGTTTGCCCGGCATCGGCGTGGATCTCGATGGTGATTTCACCCGGCGGCGAATACTTCACCGCGTTATCCAGCAGATTGGCGATGGCGATGCACAGCAGGCCGGCATCGGCCTGCAGCTGCGGGCTATCCACCGCCCCGTAATGGCGTATGTTCAGGTAGTGATCATGGGAGATGGCCACCACCGAGGCGGCCATGTTGATCACCGTCAGCAGGGCGGTCTGCTGGCGCTCGACGTGCAGATCGTGGGAGGCGAGCCGGGCGTCGGCAAGGCAGTTATCGGTGAGCTGCACCAGGCGGGTGGCGGCGCGGCCGATGCGGTCGAAGCGCGCCTCCTGGCTGGCCGATGCCGCCGAGAGGCGAAGATTCTCCAGCGCCGCCTGGATCACCGCCAGCGGGGTGCGGAATTCGTGCGCCACCATGCCCATAAACTGCCGCTGGTGGAAGCTGGCTTCACGCTCAATCTGCAGCTCGCGCGCCAGGCGCTGCTTGTGCTCCAGCTGGCGGTTTTCAGCGCGCACCCGCAGGATGGCAATGATCAGCACCGTAATGATGTGGACGATCAGCGCGTACTGCCAGAGAGAATAGACTGCCATATGGAAAGGGATAATCCCATGGATCGACAGCTGCACCAGCACCGCGGCGGCGACATAGAACGGCGGCAGAAGCCCCAGCAGCAGAGTGTTGCGATCGATGGCTCTTTTGCGCCACAGCCACCAGGAGGTGAACAGCAGCACCGGGGTGATAATGATGAAGATCACCCCTTCAATCTGCATGGCGACGCCGTAAAAACCCAGCGGAATACTGACCTGCAGTAGCAGGTTGAGCACCACGGCGGCGATCAGCAGCTGATGAAGTCGCGGCATATTCTTCTTCAAATCAAAAATCTCGCTGTGCAGCCAGAGCGCGGTGGCATAGCTGAACAGGGAGAGACTACTGATCATAAAGTCCTGGAAGGGCAGCGCGGCGTGGCCGAAAAACCACTCCGGGAAGCCATGCAGGGCAGCCACCAGCGGATAATTGAGCGAGAAAAGACAGATGCCCCATAGCAGACGCCGGCGCAGGGCCAGCGCCAGCCACAGCGCCACGCCGCTGGCGACGGCGGCCAGGCCGAAATAGAAGCTCCAGAAAGCGGTGTCGGCGGTGGCCCGCTGAATAAACGCCTGCGCAGAGGAGAGCGAGGCCAGCAGGATCAGGGTGCTGGTGCTCTGCAGGCGAAAGACCAGCTCATAGCCGGCGGCGGTTGGCGGCGGGGGCAGTATCAGCACCCTTTCCCGATACTGCAGATCGCTTCCGCGGGCGCCGTCACGATCGCCAAAGGTGCGCTGCGTCCACGGGCCATCGCTGCCCAGTGGCCGGTAGTAAATGGTCAGATGGTCGACAAAAGTGGGGCCAAGCTGCATCCAGCGCGGCTCCCCGGCAAACCACGTGCCCGGCAGCTCGCTGCGCAGCCACCAGGTTTTTCGTGAATAACCAAAGGAGGGGATCTGCCGGGTGGTGGCGAGCTGATCTGCGGGCAGGGCGGCAAAGCGATCGAGGGTCATCTGGCCGCTGTCGTCCGCGTACCACTGGACCGGAATATCAATGCCCACCTGGCGCGTCGCCGCCTGGGCCTGCGGGGCGAGCAGCAGCAAAAGTAACCCGCAGCTGACCAGCCAGCCTGCCAGGAACTGCGGCCGGCAACGCCGGACCGCTATGAAGATCGCAGACACCCTTTTCAATCACGCCCCCTTGCGGCATGCCAACGATACAGACCGCAGACAGCTGACTACGGTATGGATAATACGCCCCCGGAAGTGGGGAAGAGTGGACAGGCCTGTCCGGACGAACAGGCCATTTTGCGTGGGAGACCAGGAATATTCCAGCGTAATCTGCAGCGCTACGATCAGGACAGACCTGCTGTGCGCCAGCGCCAGCCAGGGGTTAGCGGAAAACCACCTGCGCCCAGCGGGCCAGCCCGGCGGTCACCGAGCCAAAATCATCGCCACCGGCCAGCGGAATACCCGGCAGCTGGGCGGCCAGCGCCTTTTTGATCAGCGGCGAGCGGGCGCTGCCGCCGGTAAGATAAATCACGTCCGGGGTAGTCTGGCTGCTGTCGAGCGCGAGCTGCACCTGTTCCATAATGCGGGTCAGCGGTTGATCCAGCGCGGCTTCCAGACCCTGCTGGGCGATGGTGGTGGCCAGCTCGTCCTGGATAAACGGCAGCGAAGTTTGGACGCTGGCGGCGCTGGAGAGGGCGATTTTGCTCTCTTCGGCGCTGCGCACCAGACGATAGCTGAGACGCTGGCGCCAGACCTTCAGCAACAGAGCCACCTTGTCGGCATCCCGGGCGCTGCGCAGCAGATCGTTAAGCAGGCGGCCGTTGGCGGTGCTGTAGAAATCGCTCTGCGCCGGCACGTCGTTGATGGCCACCGCGTTCCACCACGGGAGGATCGGCAGCGCGGTACCTTTCTCCGTTTCGCCGCCCATACCGAGGAGGGGCATCAGGCATTTGAAGGCCAGGGCAATGTCGAGGTCGTTACCGCCGATGCGGCAGCCGCTGTGGCCGAGCAGGCTCTGCTGGCGGTCGGCGCGTTCCCGCCACTGCGGGCCCATCAGCAGCAGGGAGCAGTCGGTGGTCCCGCCGCCGATATCGACGACCAGCACCCGCTTTTCTTCACTGAGGGTGGCTTCGAAATCAAGCCCGGCGGCCACCGGTTCAAACTGAAAGACTACATCGCGGAAACCGGCGCGGAGAGCCGCCCGCTCCAGGATCCCCTGCGCCTGGGCGTTCGCGTCGTCGCCGCCGAGGCCCTGGAAGTTAATTGGTCGGCCAATCACCGCCTGGTCGATGGGCTCGGGCAGCTGGCTTTCGGCCTGCAGCTTGATATGCAGCATCATGGCGCAGACCAGGTCTTCAAACAGGGCCACCTGCTGCGGCTTCAGCCCGCTGGCGCCGAGGAAGGATTTGGGCGATTTAACGAAGTAGACCTCTTCCGGATCTTCAACGTACTGCTGCAGGGAGGCGAGACCGAACTGCACGCTGTTGCGCAGTACCTCGATGTCTTCGTCGCGGTTGGCGGCGATGGCCCGGCGCAGCAGCGCCTGGTTTTCGTCGCTGTGGGTGGGGACATCGTGATGGCGATAGAGCCACTCACTGACCGCGTCGCGCGTTGGCGCGCAGAGCATGGAGGGCAGCAGGGCGCTGCCGTTTTCCAGCGTCAACAGCTGAGGGGTGTTTTCCCGCATCACGGCCACCGAACAGTTGGCGGTGCCGTAGTCAAAACCAATAAACATCGTCTGCAAAATCCCCATGCCGGTGAAGAAGGGGGGCGACTTTAGCGGATCGTCGCCATGCCGACAACCGGAATTTAAAAGCAAGGCGCTGACGGTCAAGGGCGACTATCATTGAAACGCTATATAAAGGAGAGCTTATGGTGCTGTTACCCTGGACTCCGCCCTATGACTGGGCGTGGATGGTTGGTTTTCTGCAGGCGCGTGCCGTCGCCGGCGTTGAGCGTTTTCACGATGGAGGCTACAGCCGCAGCTTTGGCGTGGAAGGCCACCGCGGGTTGATTCATCTGGCGCCGGACGAAGAGGCGCAGGGCCTGCGGGTGACGCTCTCTCCGGGGCTGCGGCCGGTGGCGGAGATCTGCTATGCGCGAATTGGCCAGCTGTTTGATTTAGCCTGCGACCCGCAGCAGGTCGCCGGGGTCTTGGGCTCTCTGGCCGAGGCGCGGCCGGGGCTACGTCTGCCGGGGGCGCTGGATGCCTTCGAGCAGGCGGTGCGCGCGGTGCTGGGCCAGCTGGTGAGCGTGGCGATGGCCGCCCGGCTCACCGCCAAAGTGGCGGCAGGCTGGGGCGAACCGCTGGCGGAGGCGCCTGGATATGTCTTGTTCCCGACGCCACACGTCTTGTCCCGGGCCGATCCGCAGGCGCTGAAGGCGCTGGGGATGCCGCTTCGCCGCGCGGAAGCGCTGATCCACCTCGCCCGGGCGGCGCTCAGCGGCGAGCTGCCCCTGACAGCGCCAGCGGACATCGACGCCGGGCTGCGGCAGCTGCAGACCCTGCCCGGGATCGGCCGCTGGACGGCAAACTACTTTGCTCTGCGCGGCTGGCAGGCGAAGGATATCTTTTTGCCGGACGATTACCTGATTAAACAGCGCTTTCCGGGAATGACCCCGGCCACTATCGCCCGCTATGCCCGCCGCTGGCAGCCGATGCGATCGTATGCGCTGTTGCATATCTGGTATACCGATGACTGGATGCCGGTGGTGGAATAGCCGTCCGGGGCGTATACCACTGGTATCGGGGCGCTGAAATCCCTATAATTGCCGCGTTTGGCGGTCCGCCGCCACCCTCCATCTCTATCCAGGTTAATCAGGTCGCAAAAATTTATGACTGATATGTCCCATCAGTGCGTCATTGTAGGCATCGCCGGCGCATCGGCTTCTGGCAAAAGTCTTATTGCCAGTACTCTTTATCGCGAATTGCGTGAACAAGTTGGCGACGAACATATTGGCGTCATTCCGGAAGACAGCTATTACAAAGATCAAAGTCATCTGTCGATGGAAGAGCGCGTCAAAACCAACTATGACCACCCGAGCTCAATGGACCACAGTCTGTTGTTCCAGCATCTACAAATGCTGAAAAGCGGCCAGCCGATTGAGCTGCCGGTCTATAGTTACGTCGAGCATACCCGCACGCCGAACACCATTCACGTCGAGCCGAAGAAGGTGATTATTCTTGAAGGGATCCTGCTGCTGACCGACGCGCGCCTGCGTAACGAGCTTAACTTCTCTATTTTCGTCGACACCCCGCTGGATATTTGCCTGATGCGCCGTATTAAGCGCGACGTTAACGAGCGCGGCCGCTCCATGGACTCGGTGATGGCCCAGTATCAGAAAACCGTGCGCCCGATGTTCCTGCAGTTTATTGAGCCGTCGAAGCAGTATGCCGACATCATCGTGCCGCGCGGCGGCAAAAACCGCATCGCCATTGATATTCTGAAGGCCAAAATCAGTCAGTTCTTTGAATAACCTGGCCGAATTGTGTAACGTGCAAAGAATAGCCCTATTGCCCTGTCCGCCGCGAAGCGTGCGGGAAGCAGCCTTATAAGGAGAAAGCCCATGCGTCTGTGTGACCGAGATATCGAAGCCT
>ERZ506039.96-NODE-96-length-18823-cov-4.76071_pt1 | contig 18823 bp, 20 predicted proteins | sample MGYA00512176_ERZ506039 | MGnify/ENA metagenome assembly ERZ506039
TGAGCTGCACGCGCTGAAAGGAGGCCGGCAGAATCGACACTCCCAGCCCGGCCGCCACCAGGCCGATAATGGTCATCGCCTCCCCCACCTCCTGGGCAATCACCGGCGTATGCCCGTAGCGGCGCAGCAAGCCGAGGATATCGTCATACAGGCCGGTGCCGACATGTGGGTCGAAAAAGACGAAAGGTTCACGCGCCAGCGCCGCCAGGCTGACCGAGGGCTGACGGGCCAGCGGATGGTTGGCCGGCACCATCGCCAGCAGCGGTTCGCGCAGCACCCGCTCCCATGCCAGGGTGTCCGGTAACTGAGTATTGCGCAACAGTCCCAGGTCGAGGGCTCCCTCGCTTAAGGGCACGATCTGTTCGCGAGTGTTGGTCTCCCGCGTCAGAATATGCACATCCGGATAGCGCTGGCGAAACATCGACAGCGTATCCGACACCGCCTTAATAAAAGGCGCCGACGAAGTAAAACCAATACGCAGCTCGCCAGTTTCCCCATGATGCAAACGCGCGGCGCGGGCGGCCGCGTCATCCACCTGGGCGAGTATTTGACGGCTGTCAGCGAGAAACTGCTTTCCGGCCGCCGTCAGGCTAACGCTGCGATTGGTACGGGCGAACAGGCGCGCTCCGGTCTGCTGCTCGAGGATCTGAATTTGCTGGCTTAACGGCGGTTGCGAGATGTTCAGTCGCGCTGCGGCGCGGCCAAAATGCAGCTCTTCGGCGACAGCGATAAAGTAGCGCAGATGACGCAACTCGATATTCATATTTAAAACGTCTTATTTGAGATTATTAATATATTAGACAGAATATTTACATTTTCATACCCTAAAAATGTGAGCTGAATGGTCACAACACTCTGTTGGTAAGCAGCAACTTCTACGCAAGGAATTCTCTGTGAGTCGTACAACAACCGTTGACACCGTGCCGGCGGGCGAGGTCAGCGTCGCTGGTGCATCCCGCCCGGATCAGTTTATTAAACGCGGCACCCCGCAGTTTATGCGCGTCACCCTCGCGCTGTTCTCCGCCGGGCTGGCCACCTTCGCCCTGCTCTACTGCGTGCAGCCGATCCTGCCAGTACTGTCGAACGAGTTCGGCGTATCGCCGGCCAGCAGCAGTATCTCACTCTCCATTGCCACGGCGATGCTGGCGGTAGGCCTGTTGTTTACCGGCCCGCTCTCCGATGCCATTGGCCGCAAACCGGTGATGGTCACCGCCCTGCTGCTGGCCGCCTGCTGCTCGCTGCTGTCGACGATGATGTCCAGCTGGCACGGCATTCTGATTATGCGCGCGCTGATTGGCCTGTCGCTGAGCGGCGTAGCGGCGGTCGGCATGACCTACCTGAGCGAGGAGATTCATCCCAGCTTTGTCGCCTTTTCCATGGGGCTCTATATCAGCGGCAACTCCATCGGCGGCATGAGCGGCCGCTTGCTCACTGGGGTATTCACCGATTTCTTCGGCTGGCGCGTGGCGCTGGCGGTAATCAGCGGCTTCGCGCTGGCTGCAGCCGTTATGTTCTGGCGCATCCTGCCTGAGTCTCGGCATTTCCGTCCCACCTCGCTGCGACCAAAAACATTACTGATTAACTTTCGCCTGCACTGGCGCGACCGCGGCCTGCCGCTGCTGTTCGTCGAGGGTTTTCTGCTGATGGGGGCCTTTGTCACCCTGTTTAACTACATTGGCTACCGGCTGATGATGTCGCCATGGTCGTTAAGCCAGGCTGTGGTGGGACTACTGTCGGTGGCCTATCTCACCGGTACCTGGAGTTCACCGAAGGCGGGCGCCATGACGGTACGCTATGGCCGCGGGCCGGTAATGCTCGGCTTTACGACGGTGATGCTCTGCGGTCTGCTGCTGACGCTCTTTTCTTCACTGTGGCTCATTTTCATCGGCATGCTGTTGTTTTCGGCGGGATTTTTCGCCGCGCACTCGGTTGCCAGCAGCTGGATTGGCCCCCGCGCCCGCCGCGCCCGCGGCCAGGCGTCATCGCTGTATTTGTTCAGCTATTATTTAGGCTCCAGTCTGGCGGGGACGTTAGGCGGGGTGTTCTGGCACCACTACGGTTGGAACGGCGTCGGAGGCTTTATCGCGCTACTGCTCCTTGCCGCGCTTCTGACCGGCACGTGCTTGCATCGGCGACTGAAATAGTCGTTTGTTACGTGGCCTGCGGGCCACGTTTCACCACATGCCCATGATGGATGACAAACCCATCAACTCTCTCAAGGCATCAATGGACAATAAAGCAATAAACAGCCAGGTGAACGGATTCATAAACCACCCCCGAACCTCCAGACCTGTGTAATCGATCACAGTTTAGTACCGATATGTTACCGTTTTCTGTCACACCGATCACAGAGGTGAGCTTATTCTCCCGCCATGTGTCTTTCCCTTCCCCTGTGCGCAACGCTCGACCCGCGGGGCGTATCAGGATAGTGTAGAACCAGACCGATAATCTCTTTATTCACCTGTCACGGACCGCACGCTACTATGACTGAAAATACGCCTTATCAGCAGCTTACCCGCACCTTTCAGCGCCTGTCGCGCTTTTCACATCTCTCCGCCATCGCCGGCTGGGATATGTTCGCGATGATGCCCCCGGGCGGGAGCGTCGCCCGCAGCGAAGCGCTGGCCGAACTCGGCGTGCTGCAGCATCAGATCCTGACCGATAAAAAAGTGGGACAATGGCTACAGGAGGCCCGCCAGCAGGATCTTAATGATGTTGAACAGGCCAACCTGCGCGAAATGCAGCGTCAGTACGATCAGGCGGCGCTGCTGCCGGAGAGCCTGGTGGAAGCAAAATCGCTGGCCGGCAGCCGCTGCGAGCATGCCTGGCGCAGCCAGCGTCCCGCCAATGACTGGACGGGCTTTGCCGACAATCTTCGCGAGGTGGTCAAACTGAGCCGTCAGGAAGCGCAGATCCGCGCCGATGCCAGGGGAGGCTCACGCTACGACGCGTTGCTGGATATTTTCGAACCGGATATGACCAGCGCCCGGCTGGACAGCCTGTTCGCCGATCTCAAATCGTGGCTACCTTCCCTGCTTAGTCAGGCGGTGGAGAAGCAGGCGAAGCGGACGCTGATCGCCCCGCAGGGGCCTTTCCCGATTGCTGAACAACGGGAGTTGGGCCTGCAGGCAATGCGTATCCTCGGCTTTGACTTCGACGGCGGCCGCCTCGATATCAGCGCCCACCCGTTCTGCGGTGGCGTCCCCCAGGACGTGCGCATTACCACTCGCTACAATGAAAACGATCTGCTCAGCGCCCTGTTCGGCGTGATCCACGAAACCGGCCACGCCCGCTATGAACAGAACCTGCCCCGGCCATGGATCGACCAGCCGGTTGGACTCGCCCGCTCCACCGCCATTCACGAATCGCAGAGCCTGTTCTTTGAAATGCAGCTGGGGCGCAACGAGCGCTTCCTCAACCGCCTGTTGCCGGCGGTGCGCGAGCGCTTTGGCGACCAGCCGGCCTTCAGCCCGGATAATTTTGTCGCATGGAATCAGCGAGTGAAACCGGGCTTTATTCGCGTCGATGCCGACGAGGTCAGCTACCCGGCACATGTGATCCTGCGCTATGAAATTGAACGCGCGCTGATCGACGGCGACATTGAGGTGGAAGATATCCCATCGCTGTGGGATGAGAAAATGCAGCACTGGCTGGGGCTGTCGACCACCGGCAATTATCGCGATGGCTGCATGCAGGATATTCACTGGACCGACGGCGGCTTTGGCTACTTCCCTTCCTACACCCTGGGCGCAATGTATGCCGCGCAGCTGATGGCCGCCGCCCGCCGCGCACTGCCGACCTTAGACCGCGATATCGCCGAAGGGGATTTCAGCGCCCTGTTCGACTGGCTGCGGCAGAATATCTGGCAGCATGGCAGCCGCTTCACCACCTCGCAGCTGATCCAGCAGGCCACCGGCGAAGAACTTAGCAGCCGCTATTTCCGCGACCATCTTACCGCCCGTTATCTATGATCGTGCGCGCCGGGCTGCCCGGCGCGTCCTTCCCTTCTGGCTTGTACATTCGGTTACACGCCGATACCAAACACTCACGGAAAGCCCGAAAAGACAAGCATATAGTGATTTCACCGGCCCCGCAGTGGGGTTGAAATTAAGAAAACTTTTCGAGGATATCAGAATGAAAAAAGTATTAGCTCTGGTCGTTGCCGCTGCTATGGGTCTCTCTTCCGCCGCTTTCGCTGCTGATGCAGCAAGCACCACTCAGGCGCCAGCTGCTACCCACAGCACGGCTGCCAAGACCACCCATCACAAAAAACAGCACAAAGCTGCGGCAAAACCGGCTGCAGAGCAGAAAGCGCAGGCTGCCAAAAAACACAAAAAAGCAGACGCTAAACCCGCTGCAGCCCAGAAAGCCCAGGCCGCTAAAAAACACAAAAAAGCAGAAGCTAAACCAGCCGCTGCGCAGAAAGCCCAGGCCGCGAAAAAGCACCACAAAGCTGCGGCTAAACCGGTAGCTCAGAAAGCCCAGGCGGCGAAAAAACACCACAAAACCACTAAACACCAGGCCGCTAAACCGGCTGCACAGCCGGCAGCATAATTCTTCCCGGTGAACCAACCTTCTTAAATAATCGGCGCTGTTTCAGCGCCGTTTTTTCTGGAGAGCACTATGCTGCGGCGCTATCGTTTTGAGCTCATCCTGATCCTGCTAATCATTTGCGCAGTGGTTGCTACCCGCTTTTTCCTCTATTAATCCTATCCATCCCGCTCTAATTTTGCTGCATCTGCAGGCCTTGCAGAAAATGAATGCCGTGCAGCTGTCACCGTACGCCTTCCCACGTCTGCTTACCCTGAAAATTTCCACAGCGCAAAAATATGCCCGGCGCCCGAAGACGCCCGACATTTAAGTCATGAACTATCGCGCGCCAGCCATCTCACGGTGACCAGACGCTTATAGTGCGCGCACCGCTTCCATCACCAGATAGCCAGTCGCGCCCCAGATAGCGACCGAGACCAGGGAAACATAAACCAATGCGCGAATACCTTTTTTAGACATATACCCTCCGAACCACGGGGAAATAGAATTGAGGTATCATCGCCGGTATTACCTCTCTATTTACTCAACGGCAGGTTGACCGTAACAACGTTTTCGGTGAGAAAATGTTTCGCATTGAAAATAATTGCGAGAGGCGTAAAGAAGTGCGAATTCCGGTGAAGTTTTAGCGGTTAAGCACTTTATTTTTCAGCTAACCACCGGCATTTCAGGAATAATCTCAGTACACGATTGATGAATTATTCGCCGGATTCAGTACGTTCTGATACACGAATTCAGTTGCGCCGCACGCCGCTTTCTGCGGAAATAATCAGTGAAGCCTGTTAGCATTAACTGTTTGAAATCAGACGGTTTAGCCGGCAGTCTTCCTGGTCGCGCTCCGGTAAAGATTGCCGTTTGGGCTGACTGGAATTAGTGTTTACTTTCAAAAACTTAAATCTCCTGCTACTGTCAATAGACATCATAGCCTCCCCAGAGAGTGATATGCGTAGAGACGTTCTGTTATTACTGTGTGCATTTTATCTGTTGCCTCTGGGCGCCCATGCCGATGAGAGCGGTTTGAGCGCCAAAGATATTAAAACGCTCTTTTTCGGCCACGATGACCGTAAAGCCGTCAGCCATCCTGAAGAGAGCCCATGGGATGCGATTGGCCAACTGGAAACCGCCAGCGGCAATCTGTGTACGGCCACCCTCATCTCTCCGCATCTGGCGCTGACCGCGGGGCACTGTCTGTTAACCCCCCCGCGCGGCAAGCCGGACAAAGCGGTTGCTCTGCGCTTTATTTCTCGCAACGGCAACTGGGTGTATGAGATTCACGGTATTGATGGGCGGGTGGAGCCGGGTTTAGGCAAGCGTCTGAAGGCCGATGGCGATGGCTGGATTGTCCCGTCCGCCGCGGCGCCGTCAGATTTTGGCTTGATCGTACTGCGCTATGCCCCTTCGGGTATCACCCCGATCCCACTTTTCCCGGGCAGTAAGGCCGATTTAACCGCCGCGTTGAAAGCGGCAGACCGTAAAGTGACCCAGTCAGGTTATCCTGAAGATCATCTGGATAATCTTTACAGCCATCAGGATTGCATTGTCACTGGCTGGGCGCAAAGCAGCGTGCTGTCGCACCAGTGCGACACCCTGCCTGGCGACAGCGGCTCGCCGCTGCTCCTGAAGACCGAGGATGGCTGGCAGGTGATCGCCGTGCAAAGCTCCGCTCCTGGTCCGCAGGATCGCTGGCGGGCCGACAACCGCGCCATTTCCGTCACCGGCTTTCGTGATAAGCTCGAGGCGCTGGCCGGGGAGTAATGGACCGAGGTCGGCGAAGAATAGCAGTATTGACCACGTCCTGGCGGAAGATATTGTCCGAAAGCCGTGAACCTGCGCTGCCCTCATCGTCACCTGACGCAATAACAGCGGGGCCGGGCGTGAGGGCAGCTTACAGCATAGAGTCTGTGTTGCCGCCTGGCTTTGCAGGCGGCAAGACGTCAGGCGAGCTTAATGAGCACCATGCCGGCCACCAGCAGGATGACTCCCGCCCAGCCTTTGTTGTTCAGGCGCTGGCCAAACAACACCCAACCGGCGGCGATGGTCGCTGCGATACCGAAGCCGCCCCACAGCGCATAGGCGACTGAGAGATCGATCCCTTTGACCGCCTGTGACAGGGCGCTGAACGCCCCCAACACCGCCGCCAGGGACAGGATGCCGTAAATCTTGCGGCGGAAACCGTCGGAAAATTTCAAAAAAACGTTGGCGATGATTTCAAGCACAATGGCGATCGCCAGCCAGGCGGCATGAACCCACTCAAACTGCTGCATGGGTCACCTCCTGCGGTTTCGACGCCTTTTTCTGCGTGCCTGACTTAATTAAAACGATCCCCACCACCAGGGTGGTCAGGCCGGCTATTTTCAGCAGCGACAGACTCTCATCAAACAACAGCACGCTAAACAGGGTAATCAGCAAAATGCCAATCCCTTCCCACAGTGCATAGGCCACGCCAAGGGCAATTTTTTTAACTGCAAAGGCAAGAAAAATATATGACAGGGCTATCATCGCCAGCATTAAAATATAGCCGGTGTGGCCGCCACTCACGCTTGCCCATTTCATAGACAAGGTGCCGGTAATTTCAGCGACAATCGCTAAAGCTAATAAAATCCAATAAAACATGTTCCCTTCTCCTGCTTGAGAATATAATCCATTACCGTTTACGCAAGGCGTAAACAGGAAAATTTCTGACGTAGATTTCGCTGTGCGCTTGGCGCCAGCTCAGGCAGTAAGAAAGGTGACTATAGCGCCGAATGCCAGTGCTGCTCGCCGGCGAAACGGGAAAAAGAAAGGGATACTGCGGGGTGATTTAAAATATACATCCTGAACTGATTGTCCATAGAATTACAATTATCCGCGGTGTTGCTTCTCGTCCAGTGCGGATGAAAATTGTCCTCAGTAGTTATACACAGCTAAATTTGTAGCACAATGCTACATTTAATTCAAAGACTTTGCAATTCTTTACGCCACCGTTTTGCTTCAATGCGTTTATTCTGCAAAAAAGCGTCATTATGCTAATGTAACGCAACCTGTTAATAGGCAAGGAAGATTGAGGTCGGGACCCTATGGCTAAACCCATTATTACACTTAACGGATTAAAGATGGTCATCATGCTGGGCATGCTGGTGATCATCCTTACCGGCATTCGCTTTGCGGCGGACATTATTGTGCCTTTTATTCTTGCCCTCTTTCTGGCGGTGATCATCAATCCGCTGGTACAACTACTGGTCCGCTGCCGGGTGCCGCGCGTACTGGCGATTTCGCTGCTGATTGGTCTCATTGTCATGCTGGCCGTGGTGCTGCTGGCCTCGCTGGGGACCTCGCTGAACGAGCTGGCGCGCACCCTGCCGCAGTATCGCAACTATCTCTATGAGCCGATGCAAACCATCGCCCCGTGGCTGCAGCGCATGGGGTTCACCGTTTCGGTGGTGGAGTTGAATAAATACATTGACCCTAACGCGGTGATGACCCTGGTGACCAGCCTGCTCACGCAGTTGTCGAACGCCATGTCCTCGATTTTTCTGTTACTGCTGACGGTGGTATTTATGCTGCTGGAAGTTCCCCAGCTTCCTGCCAAGCTGCAGCAGTTGATGTCCCGCCCGGTTGAAGGCATGGGCGCCATCCAGCGGGCCATCGACAGCGTGTCGCATTATCTGGTGCTGAAAACCGCGATTAGCCTGGTCACCGGCCTGGTGGTCTGGGGCATGCTGGTGCTGCTGGATGTACGCTTCGCCTTTATGTGGGGACTGCTGGCATTCGCGCTTAACTATATTCCCAATATCGGTTCCGTGCTGGCGGCTATCCCGCCTATTCTGCAAGTCCTGGTGTTTGGCGGCCTGTACGAGGCGCTGGTGGTGCTGGCTGGCTACCTGATCGTTAACCTGGTGTTCGGTAATATTCTGGAGCCGCGGATTATGGGACGCGGCCTGGGACTCTCGACGCTGGTGGTGTTCCTGTCCTTGATCTTCTGGGGCTGGCTGCTGGGTCCGGTCGGCATGTTGCTGTCGGTGCCATTGACAATCATCGTCAAAATTGCCCTGGAGCAGACCAGCGGCGGACAGAGTATTGCCTTCTTACTCAGTGATGTAAGTAAAGAATAATCTTTCTCCGGGCTGGCATCAGGCCGGCCCACGCCCTCACCTTTATGCCCGCAGTAGACCACTACACCTTTTGTATTAGTGATCCTCATCACAAAGGGCGACTCGAAATTATTACTCTCAAGCTAACGATCTTCCTCTACGCTTAATTGATGCCCAGCGCCACGCGACGCACACTAACTACCACCAGGACAAACAAACGATTTGTCGAATCAGGAGGTTAATAATGAATGCCGAACAAACGACGGGGCGGGTCTGGAACCGTCGCCGGACGGAAAAACAACGGCGACTGGCCGAAGTGAAGATCGCCGGCAAGGTCATCCCCACTGACCAGCTGGTCAGCGTACTGGAAAATCTGATCGCCCCCGGCGACCGGGTAGTACTGGAAGGCAACAACCAGAAACAAGCTGATTTCCTCTCCCGCATGCTGGCGGAAGTCAATCCGCAAAAAATCCACGACCTGCATATGATTATGCCCAGCGTCGGGCGCAGCGAGCACCTCGACCTGTTTGAAAAAGGCATTGCCCGTAAGCTGGATTTCTCCTTTTCCGGCACGCAGAGCCTGCGTATTTCACAACTGCTGGAAGATGGCCTGCTGGAAATCGGCGCCATTCACACCTATATCGAACTCTATTCCCGCCTGTACGTTGACCTGTCGCCGAATGTGGCGCTGATCGCCGGCTACAAAGCTGACCGTAAAGGTAATCTGTATACCGGGCCCAGTACTGAAGATACCCCGGCACTGGTGGAAGCCGCTGCGTTCCATGATGGGATTGTTATCGCCCAGGTTAACGAACTGGTGGACGACGAATGCGACCTGCCGCGCGTTGATATTCCCGGCTCGTGGATCGATTACGTGGTGGTTGCCGACAAACCGTTCTTTATTGAGCCGCTGTTCACCCGCGATCCGCGCCTGATTAAGCAAGAACACATTCTGATGGCGATGATGGCGATCAAAGGCATCTACGCAGAACATCAGGTGCAGTCGCTTAACCACGGTATCGGCTTTAATACCGCCGCCATTGAACTGCTGCTGCCCACTTACGGCGAACAGCTCGGACTGAAAGGCAAAATCTGTAAACACTGGACGCTGAACCCGCATCCGACCTTAATCCCGGCGATTGAAAGCGGCTGGGTGGAGAGTGTGCACTGTTTCGGCGGCGAACTTGGGATGGAAGAGTACATCCGCGCCCGACCGGATATCTTCTTTACCGGCCCGGACGGTTCGATGCGCTCTAACCGTGCCTTTTGCCAGCTGGCAGGCCAGTACGCGGTAGATATGTTTATCGGTTCGACCCTGCAGGTGGATGGTCTGGCTAACTCCTCAACCGTCACCCGCGGCCGGCTTTCCGGCTTCGGCGGCGCGCCGAACATGGGCCACGACCCGCACGGGCGCCGCCACGCCACCCCAGCCTGGCTCAATATGATCACCGAGCCAGATCCAATGCAGCGCGGTAAAAAACTGGTGGTGCAGATGGTCGAAACCTTCCAGGCCGGCGTGAAACCGACCTTCGTTGAAACGCTCGATGCGGTCGACGTCGCCAAAACCTCCGGCATGCCGCTGGCGCCGGTGATGATTTACGGCGATGACGTCACCCACGTGCTGACCGAAGAAGGTATCGCCTACCTGTATCGCGCGGAAAGCCTTGAAGAGCGCCGGGCAATGGTCGCCGCGGTGGCCGGGATCACCGATATCGGTCTTGGGGTGGACGCCAAACGCGTCGCCGCGCTGCGCCAGAGTGGCAAAGTGGTCTACCCGGAAGATCTCGGGATCCGCCGCAGCGATGCTACCCGCTCCCTGCTGGCCGCTGGCAGCGTCGCCGACCTGGTGGAATGGTCCGACGGACTGTACAACCCACCGGCTAAATTCCGGAGCTGGTAATGAAAATACTCTCCCCCCAACTCGCCGAAAGTCGCGTCAGCTGGCTGGCCGATACCGCCAGCGCCTGTCTGATTGACGAAGCGCGTCTGAGCCCGAAACCGGGTCTGGTGGATAGCCGCGGCAACGGCGCGCATCAGGACCTGAATCTGGCGCTGATGGAGCGATCCGCCCGCAGCCTGCAGCCGACCTTTCACGCGCTGGCCGAGCAAAGCTGGCGTCGCCCGGCGGACATCGCGCTGCGCGAAACCGTCGGCCGCCTTGGCCGCGAAGGCGAAGCGCAGATGATGCTGGCGACGGGTGGGGTTAACACCCACCGTGGCGCTATCTGGGCGCTGGGCCTGCTGGTCAGCGCGGTGGCGATGTTGGGTGGAGAGGGTCAGTCACAGGCGATCGCCGACACCGCCGCCGCCCTCGCCCGCCTGCCCGATGGACAGGCGCCGAAAAGCTTCAGTAAAGGGCTACGCGCCAGCCGCCGCTGGCAGGTGCCAGGCGCCCGCGAAGAGGCGCAGCGCGGTTTTCCACATATCACCACCCTGGCGCTGCCGCAGTTACTAAAAAGCCGTGCGCAGGGCGCCAGCGAGCCGCAGGCGCGGCTTGATGCGCTGATGGCCATCATGACCTCGCTGAGCGATACCTGCGTGCTGTCGCGCGCCGGCATGTCCGGCCTGCACACCATGCAGCAAGGTGCCCGCGACGTGCTGGCCGCTGGCGGTTGCGCCAGCGTCGCCGGTCGCGCCGCGCTGGCGCGTCTTGATACGCAAATGCTGGCGCACAACGCCTCGCCGGGTGGCGCGGCCGATCTCCTTGCCGCCACCCTGTTTCTCGACCGGGTTGCCGGCTAACGCATTCAGAGGATGTTATGGAACAGATTACATTGTCATTTCCTGCCAACCGCGCCCTCAGCGGCAAAGCATTGGCAGGGGTTGTAGGTTCAGGCGATATGGAAGTGCTTTATACCGCCGCACAGAGCGACACGCTCAACGTACAAATCACCACCTCAGTGGATAACAGCCAGGCGCGCTGGCAGGCGCTGTTCGACAGGCTGAATCTGATCAACGGCCTGCCTGCCGGACAACTGATTATTCACGACTTCGGCGCTACGCCGGGCGTCGCCCGCATTCGTATTGAACAAGTCTTTGAGGAGGCCGCTCATGCGTAACGATCGCAGCTTTATCGAACTGCGCGCTCGCGAACGCGCCCACGCCCTGCTGGACGACGGCAGCTACCGCGAACTGCTGGATCCGTTTGAAGGCATTATGTCTCCGTGGCTCGGCGCACAGGGCATCGTCCCGCAGTCCGACGACGGAATGGTAGTCGCCAAAGGCACTATCAACGGTCAACCTGCGGTGGTGATCGCCATCGAAGGCACCTTCCAGGGCGGCAGTATGGGCGAAGTCTCCGGCGCCAAAATGGCCGCCGCGCTGGAGCTGGCGGCGGAAGATAACCGCAACGGTATCCCGACCCAGGCGGTACTGTGTCTCGAAACCGGCGGCGTCCGTCTGCAGGAGGCCAACCTCGGTCTGGCCGCCATCGCCGATATTCACGCCGCGATTGTCGACCTGCGCCGCTACACCCCGGTAGTCGGCATTATTACCGGTACCGTCGGCTGCTTCGGCGGCATGTCCATCGCCGCGGCGCTGTGCAGCTACCTTATCGTCACCCGTGAAGCCCGTCTCGGCCTCAACGGCCCGCAGGTTATCGAACAGGAAGCCGGCATTGAAGAGTACGACTCCCGCAACCGACCGTTTATCTGGAGCATGACCGGCGGGGAAATTCGCGCCGCCAGCGGCCTGGTCGACGCGCTGGTTAACGATGGCGTTAACGCCGTTAAAACCGCAATGAACGAGGCGATAGCCAAAGGCGTACCGGCACAGCACCGCAGCGATAATTATGACGATTATCTGCGTCGCTTGAGCCAGTTCGATACCCGCCAGCAGGCGGATACCGCGCAGATTAAACAGCTTTTTGCCCGGGAGGATAAATAATGAGTCAGTTCCCAAACCGCGCCGCGCTATGGCTGAACAAACTGGCGCCCGACGCGCCGCTGATGAGTGGTCTGTGCCCTTCGGTGCAGGTCGCCGATGGCCAGATTGATGGCGAAAGCGTGCGTTTTATCGCCGTGGTGCCTGACGCTAATAACCACTACCCACGCGCCGCCGGCGGCGAAGTCGGCCTACTGGAAGGCTGGACGCTGGCGAAAGTGGTCAACGAAACCATTGCCGCCGACGCCGACCAGCCTGTCAAACGGCCAATCGTCGCGGTCATTGATGTCCCGAGCCAGGCCTATGGCCGCCGCGAAGAAGCCTTCGGCATCCACCAGGCGCTGGCCGGGGCGGCAGGCGCTTACGCTAAAGCCCGTCTGGCCGGCCACCCGGTAATTGGTCTGATCGTCGGCAAAGCCATGTCCGGCGCGTTTCTGGCCCATGGCTACCAGGCCAACCGCCTGATCGCTTTTAACGATAGCGGCGTGCTGGTCCACGCCATGGGTAAAGAATCGGCAGCGCGCATTACGCTGCGCAGCGTGGAAGCGCTGGAGAAACTGGCGGCGACGATCCCGCCGATGGCCTACGACGTCAGCAACTACGCGACCCTTGGCCTGCTCTCCGCCCTGCTCGATATCAGCAATCCGGATGCGCCAGACGAAGGCGATCTGTCGCTGGTCAGCCGCACCCTGCGCGACGCCATCGCTGACGCCCGCCAGGATCCTTCGTTGAAATGCCGCCTGGGCGCCGAAAATCGCCGCAGCTCACAGCTGGTTCGCGATCGCATGCGCGCCAGCTGGTAAGACGTTCGTACGTAATTAGTAGAAGAAAACCTGCCGGAAGCCGTCCCCGGAGCGCGTAATAAACGCTCCGGGCAAGGGCGGCTTTTAGAAAAAATAACAATCGCGCCAGTACTCTATCTTATTTACAGGTGATTTATGACTTATGTGATTATTCATGCCCTCGCGCCCATTTTCGTGATTATGCTGCTGGGCTTCTGGGCCGGTAAGGCCGGGATGGTAGATAACAAAAACGTCTCGCTGCTCAATATTTTTGTAATGGATTTTGCGTTACCCGCCACGCTGTTCAGCGCCACGGTACAAACCCCATGGGCCGGTATCGTCGCCCAGTCGCCGCTGGTGCTGGTCCTGACCGGCGCGATGTGGATCACTTATGCCGCGATCTACTTCCTCGCCACCAGCGTGTTCAAGCGCACGCCGCAGGATGCCGCAGTGCTGACTCTCACTGTCGCCCTGCCAAACTATGCCGCGCTGGGTCTGCCGATCCTCGGCAGCGTGCTGGGTGAAGGCGCGTCAACCTCGCTGTCGGTGGCGGTTTCTATCGCCTGCGGCTCGGTGCTGATGACCCCGTTCTGCCTGCTGATTCTGGAACGTGAAAAAGCCCGCGCCGCCGGTGAAAACACCGGTTCCACGCTGGCGATGCTGCCGGTGCTGATGTGGCGTTCGGTGAAAAAGCCGATCGTCTGGGGCCCGCTGCTCGGGGTGGTGCTATCCGCTATCGGCATTAAAATGCCGGATCTGCTGCTGGCCTCCATTAAACCGCTGGGCCTGGCCGCCACCGCCGCCGCGCTGTTCCTCACCGGGGTGATCCTGTCGGCGCGTAAACTGCAGCTCAATGCGCTGATCGCCACCTCCACTATCGTCAAACTGCTGGTGCAGCCGTTTATTGCCTGGGGTCTGGTGATGGTGCTGGGCCTGCACGGCTCTATCGCCATTACCGCGATCCTGATGATTGCCCTCGCCGCCGGCTTCTTCGGCGTGGTCTTCGGCAACCGCTTTGGCGTACAGTCTCCGGATGCTGAAGCCGTGCTGCTGTTGAGCTCGGTTCTGTGTATCCTGTCGCTACCGCTGTTTATCTCTTTGACTTCAGGACTGTAAACCATGTCAGCAACGCCGCGTCCCCACGATTTAATCTGGTTAAACCACGCCAGCGCCCTGGAAGCTATTGCCGAGCCGTGGGTGGCTCAGCAGTGGCGAGCCACGCTGCCGGTGGTGGTAAGGCGCGACGTTGACGACCAGGCCCGCATCCCGGTGGGGGTGCGGGGCATGAAGCGCGAGCAGCGCGCCGCCGGCTGGGTCCAGGCGCACAATATCGTGCGCTGCGTGACGCCGGAAATGCTGGTGGAGCGTGAGCGTCTGCTGGGCTCCCCTTTTGTTTCACAGCCGCCGGTTCAGGCGGCTATCTCCCTTACCTTACACCCCTGGTCCTGGCGCTGGGGCGTCACCGGCAGCACCGGCTATGCGCTGGCCACTGAGATCCCGGTACTCCATGCGGCAAGCGATCTGGATCTGCTGATCCGCGCACCGCAGCCACTGGATGACGAGGCGCTACGGGAGTGGCAGGCCCGTGTGGCCCAACTCCCATGCCGCGCCGATACCCAGGTCGAAACACCGTACGGCGCTTTTGCCCTTAATGAATGGCTGCGCGATGGCCGCGCGCTGTTGAAAACATCCCGCGGCGCGCGCGTAACCGCGACGCCGTGGCACAGGGAGGAATGATGAAGATTTTGTTTACCTTTCCCGGCCAGGGCGGCCAGCGTCCCGGCATGCTGGCGGCGATCCCCGATCGCGAAGCAATCCTCACCCAGGCGCGCGCCGTACTGGGGGATGAAGTCGATACTCTCGATAGCGCCGACGCGCTACAACACACCCGTGCGGTCCAGCTCTGTCTGCTGATCGCCGGGGTGGCCTGGGCGCGTGAACTACAGCGCCAGGGCGTCAATCCGCAGATGGTCAGCGGCCTGTCCATCGGCGCGTTTCCCGCCGCGGTGATTGCCGGCGCGCTCGATTTCGCCTGCGCGCTGCGTCTGGTGGCCCTGCGTGGGGACTTAATGGAGCAGGCCTATCCCGATGGTTACGGGCTGACGGCGATTATGGGTCTGACCCGTTCGCGGATTGAAGCCCTGCTGCAGGGCCACGAGGTTTATCTCGCCAACCTGAACGCCGAAACGCAGTTCGTGATCGCGGGCCGTGATGAGGCCATGGCCGAGGTGGCGCAGCGGGCGCTGCAGGCGGGGGCCAGTAAGGCCCAGCGGCTGGCGGTCAGCGTTCCGTCGCACTGCGCGCTGCTGGATAAACCCGCCGCTGAGCTGGCAAAGGCCTTTGCCGGCGTCAGCTTAAAGCGCCCACGGTGCGCCTATTTAAGCGGCTCAACCGCGCGCGTACTGTGGGACCCACAGCGGATCGCTGACGATCTGGCGATGAATATGGCGCGCCCGGTCCACTGGCAGGAGGCGATGATTGCCGCCGATGAGCGCGACGCGCGCTTAGCCATTGAGATGCCCCCCGGCGGGGTACTCACTTGCCTGACGCGCCAGGCGGGCTGGCGCGGTGAGACACTTTCGCTGGAACGCAGCGGTATGGACGTCGCCCGCCATCTGGCGCAGCGACTTAGTGACTAAGACTGCGGGCGTACATTCGCCCCTCCGCGGCCAGCGCCAGCAGATCGGCGTCGCGCTCACGGTGGTGAGAATAAACAATCGAGATCAGCTGGCGCATCTGGTACGGCTCCGCCAGCTTCAACAGCTGCACATCCTTCTCGTAGACTTTCTTCATCCGTCCCGGCAGTAGCGCAAAACCGACGCCCGCCTGCACCAGGCTAATCATCGAGAAAATATCATTTACCCGAGTGACAATTTCTGGCTCAAAACCGGCAATATGAAACGCCTCCCGAAACCCGGCATAGGTGGCAAACCCTTCCGCCAGCGAGACAAATTTCCGGTCGGCGTAATCACGCAGGTCGGCAAGCTGAGTGGCATCCAGCCGCTCTGTCGCCGGCGCGGCGAGAAAGATATCATCTTCAAACAGCGGCACCACGTCGAAAGCGGTCTGGTTGAACTCTCCTTCATTGGTGGCGATTAAGATAGCGTCCAGCGCATCGTCTTCCAGCATATCGAGCAGCATCTGGTTGGAACCCATGGTCAGATCCAGCTCCAGTTCCGGACGACGCAGCTTCATTCCCATGATGATGCGCGGAACAGTTTCCAGCGTCAGGGAATAGAGGGTACCGATACGCAACCGCCCCTGACCGACGCCGGCGACCTTGCGCGTCGCCTCAAGGCCGCGGCTCATCAGGCTCATCACATCCTGACAGTATTCCAGCAGCGTCCACGCCGCCTGCAGCGGCAGCAGATTACGCCCTTTGTGAACGAACAGGGGGCAACCGACGCCCTCTTCGAGCGTATGCAGCGCGCGGTGGACGCTGACACTGCTGAGCTTCATCGCTTCGGCGGTTCTGGCGATATTGCCCTTCGCCATAAACGTCATAAAGACCGACAGTTTGCGGAAGGTGATCTCCTGGTTAATATCGTCTTGCATGGCCCTTCCACACTCCTGGTTAGCGTTTTCTTATACAAATTCGGGCCAGTATAACAATAACCACTCAAACTGTGTTGATGGCGACCGCTATTGTCTGCCGCTGCCACGGCGATGAATCCATGCCAGAAACAGGCTGGCAAGAGTAAACGCCGCCATAATCCATGCCATGGTCCAGGGCGTACCGTCATGCAGCCATGCCAGCAGCAGCGAGGAGACAATACCGCTACCGTACTGCAGCGATCCAATTAGCGCCGAAGCAGAACCGGCATATTCCCCGGCCTCATCCAGTGCTGCGGCGGTGGAGGTGGCAGCAATCACCCCATTCATTGAGAAATAGAGGAATATACTCACCACGATCAGCGGCAGGCCGCCGACCTGAAAACGCACGCCGGCAGCCAGTACGCTAACGGCAATTGCCGATACCGCCAGCGCCGCTTTCAGCAAAGTGCCCAGCGCATGACGCTGAACCAGCCGGCGGTTCACCACGCTCATCAGCATGACGCCGACAATATTGACCGCGAACAGCCAGCCGTAATGCTGCGGGGCGACGCCAAAATAGCGAATATAGACATCCGGCGAACCGGTGATAAACGCGTAAGCAGCCACGTAAAAACAGGTCAGACTGAGGGTATAGCGCATGAACGTGCGGTTTCTCACCAGCGCGGCGTAGTTGCGAAAAGCGCCCAGCGGCGACCCTTGCTGACGCCGCGCCGGCGGCAGGGTTTCCGGCAGCCAGCACAGCGCAACCAGCATCAGCCCGCCAATCGCCACCAGCAACCAAAAAATCGCGTGCCAGCTGGTGAATTTAATCAGCTGTCCGCCGATGAGCGGGCCGGCAATCGGCGCAATCGCCATCACGATAGTCAGCGTCGAAAGCATCTGCGCCGCGCGGGTACGGGCAAAAAGATCGCGGACCATCGCCCGCGCCAGCATCGGCCCGGTACAGGCGCCCAGGGCCTGAAATACGCGCCAGAAAACAATCTGATCGATAGTGGTCGATAGCGCACAGCCTGCGGAGCCGATAATAAATAGCACCATGCCGATAAACAGCGGTATGCGACGCCCGAGTCGATCGCTTATCGGCCCCCATACCAGTTGCGCCAGCGCAAAGCCAATCAGAAAGCCAGTGATGGTCAGTTCCGCGTCGCCCTGCAACTGTGCGGCCATCATTGGCATGGCCGGCAGGTAAATGTCGGTGGAGAGTGAGGTGAAGGCCATCAGGCCGCTCAGAATCAAAATAAAAAGCGCCCCACTGGTGGCGCGCTGATGCGATGACGTCATTTAGGCTATCCGTTAAGGAGAGAAAGGCGGAAAAACGGCCCGCAATGGTAGCTGTTTCAGGGACACGGACAATCCCCGCCAGGCCAATCAAGGCTATGAATAAAATTCATAAATGGGCTCGATACACCGGGGACACAACATGCAAAATCGTCAGGTTGCGAGGCCATCCACCAGGGCTGCTAAGCGAAACGTCATCAGGCACTGATTTTAATCATCAGGGAAAGACCGTGGTCTTCCCCTGACGTTCACTGCACGAATTTGGCGTTACAGCGCCATATCGTGCTGCGGCGAGGCCTCGCGCTGCGGCTCTGCCGGCTTGGCGGTCGCGGTAGGTGCGGCCGCTGGCATCTGGATCACCGGCGGCTTCGTCAGCTGCAGGGTCGCAGCGGTGTCATCCCATACCTGCTGGGTCAGCGCCACGTTGCCGTTCAGCTTCTGGCCGTAGCTCGGCACAATAGCGTGAATGCGGCTCTGCCACTCCGGCGAGTTAAACTGCTGCGGGAACATCTGCTTGAGCACGTTCAGGGTGATCGGCGCGGCGGTGGAAGCCCCCGGCGACGCGCCGAGCAGCGCGGAAATGGTTTTCTGCTGATCGACCACAACTTCGGTACCGAGCTTCAGTACGCCACCCTTCTCTGCGTCTTTCTTGATGATCTGTACGCGCTGGCCGGCCTGGATCAGTTTCCAGTCTTCTTTACGCGCGTC
>ERZ506039.120-NODE-120-length-15917-cov-5.07824_pt1 | contig 15917 bp, 14 predicted proteins | sample MGYA00512176_ERZ506039 | MGnify/ENA metagenome assembly ERZ506039
ACAGCAGACCCGACTCGCCGACGATGGACTGCCAGGTATTACCATCGCCAAACAGGCGTAGTTCAGGGGTATCGGTGAAAAAACTGAGCGCCGAAAAGACGATGACCAGATAGGAGACGTTGGCGACCACCGCGCACAGCCAGTATCCCCAGGCGGAACAGAAGCCGATCAGCTCGCCGAACCCTTCGCGAGCGTAGGTGAAGATCCCGCCGTCGAGGTCGGGGCGAATACGGGTCAACAGCAGCATGGCGAAAGCGAGAAACAGGATCCCGACGCCAGTGATCGCCCAGCCAATGAGCAGAGCGGAGGGGCTGGCCACGGCAGCCATATTTTGCGGCAAACTGAATACGCCAGCGCCGAGCATTGAGCTAAGGACCAGGGCGGTCAGGGCGCTCAGGCCCAGTTTCTTTTCCATTGCATTCCCGAGGTGAAAATGGCTGTTCCAGAATATTTATTTTGCGAAATCGCATAAAAATGGAGGATTGCGCTAAGGCGCGGGATTTTACGGAGTGTCCGGGGGCCATGCAATGGCGGGGAATGAAAAAATATGAAAAGGCGGCATTGCGCCGCCTTTTTAGCCAGTCAGCAGCGATTATTTGTACAGATCGGCGCTGATGGTGATGTTGCCGCCGCGTTCCTGCCACTGGCGGGTGATGTGGTAGTACTTCGCCCCTTTCTTTGCCGCGCGTTTCGCCGTCTGATAGGAGATTTCGGTCATATTGCCGTAGTTGCCGGTGAACTGAATGTTATCGAACGGCACCATTTGCGCCGCAGTCACTTTGTTCACTTCTTCGACTTTAGTGCCGTTCGGCAAGGTGACAGTGTAACGTCCACCTTTCGAAGACTGAGTCTCAAAGAAACGACCGACGCCGGTACCTGACCCCACCGCGGCGGTGGTAGCGACGCCTGGAATTTCAACGTTCTTCGCCGCTTCGCCGCCTTTGGCCAGCGCTGCGCGGCCAGCGTCAGAGTCAGCCGGGATAGCGTCCGGGCTCTGCAGCACGCGTTTTTCAGCATCTTTTTTGTAGATATAAGCGGTAATGCGCTGGTTGCCACCCTGGTTGGCGTCCACCTGACGCACGATAAAGAACGCATAGGCGCCTTTCGCTTTTGCCGCTTTGGTGATGGCGTCGTTCACTTCCGGCTGGCTGCGATAGAAGCCCTGAACGGTGACGGTGTCGTACGGCATCAGCTCAACGGCTTGATCCTTCGGTAACTCCATCACACCGTTGATAATACGATTTTTTGGCGCCTCCGCTTTCGGTGCATCCTCTTTATAGAGGTCTGCCGTGACGCGCCAGTTGCCGCCATTGCCGTAGTCCGACGTATCGACAACATAGAATGAGGCCGCGCCGTCTTTGTCAGCTTTGCGCGATACTGCCTGTACCGCATCGCCAATGGCATTAAAGCGGCCGGTGACGACAACGCGATCGTAGGGCTTCAGCGCAGCCGCCTGCTCCGGGGTCAGCTCGGTCGCTGCATGGGCAGACAACGTGGCGGTTGTCAGGAGAGCAGACGCCAGGAGGGTGTTTTTAAGCTTCATAAAAATAATCCTTTGCCTTGCGCAAACCATATACTGGTGTTGTTGTTGACTGAAAACATTTGATTATTGCATTTAATCGCCGTGACTGTCTGCGTCATTTTTTGCATGCCGCCCAAATCGTATACTCCGGAAAGATAACATTTTTCGATATGTTGAAAAAACAGCCGCTTGACCAGCAAAAACGATAATCAATACCACTTTTATTAGTTAATGTAATGTTAATACAATGATCCTAATGGCGATAAATGGCGTGTTATGCCGCCGGATAAGCGGATTATCAGGCCTGAAAGGCATATTCAGGTAAATATTGCTGCCCGGAACCATCTGTGCTGACAATAAGCAATAAAATCAAAAATTGTGTTTTATCGTTGTAGATCACAATCGCTATTTTCAGTAGGTTATAAAAAGTTTGTTACTGTTTCATTTTGCAGTCAGCGAAAGACGGCGAGGACGATGTCGCTGTCTTGTCGTTGTTGGTCAGAAAAGTAAACCATCATCAAAAACCGATGGAAGGGAAAACTATGCGTATTGGTGTACCACAAGAGAGGCTAGCCCAGGAGACCCGGGCCGCCGCCACGCCGAAGACCGTTGAGCAACTGCTCAAACTCGGCTTTAGCGTCGCGGTCGAAAGCGGCGCCGGGAAACTGGCCAGCTTTGACGACGAGGCCTTTGTCCAGGCTGGGGCTGAAATCGTGACCGGCGACGAGGTGTGGCAGTCTGATGTCATCCTCAAGGTCAATGCCCCGAATGACGATGAAATTGCTTTGCTGAATCCGGGAACCACGCTGATAAGTTTTATCTGGCCGGCGCAAAACCCGCAGCTGATGGAAAAACTGGCGGCCCGCAATATCAACGTAATGGCGATGGATTCCGTGCCGCGTATTTCCCGCGCCCAGTCGCTGGATGCGCTCAGCTCAATGGCCAACATCGCCGGGTACCGCGCTATCGTTGAAGCGGCGCATGAATTTGGTCGTTTCTTTACCGGGCAGATTACGGCGGCAGGCAAGGTTCCGCCCGCCAAGGTGATGGTCATTGGCGCCGGGGTGGCCGGTCTGGCGGCGATTGGCGCCGCCAACAGCCTGGGCGCTATCGTTCGCGCCTTCGATACCCGTCCGGAAGTGAAGGAGCAGGTGCAGAGTATGGGCGCCGAGTTCCTTGAGCTGGACTTCAAAGAGGAAGCGGGCAGCGGCGATGGCTATGCGAAAGTGATGTCAGAGGCCTTTATCAAGGCCGAAATGGCGCTGTTCGCCGCCCAGGCGAAAGATGTCGATATCATCGTCACCACGGCGTTAATCCCGGGCAAACCGGCGCCGAAGCTGATCACCCGTGAAATGGTCGACTCCATGAAATCGGGCAGCGTGGTGGTCGATCTCGCCTCGCAAAACGGCGGTAACTGTGAGTACACCGTGCCCGGTGAAGTGGTAACCACCGCCAACGGCGTAAAAATTATCGGTTATACCGATCTGCCGGGCCGTCTGCCGACCCAGTCCTCCCAGCTCTACGGCACCAACCTGGTGAACCTGCTGAAGCTGCTGTGCAAAGAGAAAGACGGCAACATTGTTATCGATTTCGATGACGTGGTGGTGCGCGGCGTGACCGTGGTGCGCGAAGGCGAAATCACCTGGCCGGCGCCGCCGATTCAGGTCTCCGCTCAGCCGCAGGCTGCGGCGAAAAAAGTCGACGCGCCGAAAGAAGAGGTGAAACCGGCGTCGCCGTGGCGCAAGTATGCGCTGATAGCGCTGGCGATTATCCTCTTCGGCTGGCTGGCCAACGTGGCGCCAAAAGAGTTCCTTGGCCATTTCACCGTCTTCGCGCTGGCCTGCGTGGTGGGTTACTACGTGGTGTGGAACGTCTCTCATGCGCTGCATACACCGCTGATGTCGGTGACGAACGCCATTTCTGGCATTATCGTGGTTGGCGCGTTGTTGCAGATAGGCCACGGCGGCTGGGTAAGCTTCCTGAGCTTTATAGCGGTGCTGATCGCCAGCATTAATATTTTCGGTGGTTTTACCGTGACTCAGCGCATGCTGAAAATGTTTCGCAAAGGATAAGGGGTAGCACATGTCTGGTGGATTAGTTACAGCTGCATACATTGTTGCTGCAATCCTGTTTATTTTCAGCCTGGCGGGACTGTCGAAACACGAAACGTCACAGCAGGGCAACTATTTCGGCATCGCCGGGATGGCCATTGCCCTGATCGCCACCATTCTGGGGCCGGACGCCGGCAACGTCGGCTGGATCATCCTCGCGATGGTGATCGGCGGGGCGATCGGTATTCGTCTGGCGAAGAAGGTCGAGATGACCGAGATGCCGGAGCTGGTGGCTATCCTGCACAGCTTCGTGGGTCTGGCGGCGGTGCTGGTAGGTTTCAACAGTTACCTGCAGCATGAAACCGGTATGGAGCAAATTCTGGTCAATATCCATTTGACCGAAGTGTTCCTCGGCATCTTCATCGGTGCCGTCACCTTCACCGGTTCGGTGGTGGCGTTTGGTAAACTGCGCGGCAAGATCTCCTCCAAGCCGCTGATGCTGCCCAATCGTCATAAGCTGAATCTGGCGGCGCTGGTGGTCTCCTTCATTCTGATGGTGATTTTCGTTCGCTCTGACAGCACCGGCACCCAGGTTCTGTGCCTGCTGGTCATGACCGCGATCGCGCTGGCCTTTGGCTGGCACCTGGTAGCCTCTATCGGCGGTGCGGACATGCCGGTGGTGGTGTCCATGCTCAACTCCTACTCGGGCTGGGCGGCAGCGGCGGCGGGCTTTATGCTGAGCAATGACCTGCTGATCGTCACCGGCGCCCTGGTAGGCTCTTCCGGCGCCATCCTCTCTTACATTATGTGTAAGGCGATGAACCGCTCCTTTATCAGCGTGATCGCTGGCGGCTTCGGCACCGATGGTTCCTCCAGCGGCGGCGATGAAGAAGTGGGCGAGCATCGCGAGATTAGTGCCGAAGAGACGGCGGAGATGCTGAAAAATTCGCACTCGGTCATCATCACCCCGGGCTACGGTATGGCGGTGGCTCAGGCGCAGTATCCGGTGGCAGAAATTACCGAGAAGCTGCGGGCGCGTGGCATCAAGGTACGCTTTGGCATCCATCCGGTGGCCGGGCGTCTGCCAGGGCATATGAACGTCCTGCTGGCGGAAGCCAAAGTGCCTTACGACATCGTGCTGGAGATGGATGAGATCAATGACGATTTCAGCGACACCGACACCGTGCTGGTGATCGGCGCCAACGACACCGTCAACCCGGCGGCGCAGGACGATCCGAAGAGTCCTATCGCCGGCATGCCGGTGCTTGAGGTGTGGAAAGCGCAGAACGTAGTGGTCTTTAAGCGTTCGATGAACACCGGTTACGCCGGCGTACAGAACCCGCTGTTCTTTAAAGAGAATACCCATATGCTGTTCGGCGATGCCAAAGCCAGCGTCGATGCGATCCTGAAAGCGCTGTAATGTAACATTATTGTTTTACAACGTTTGTTTATAAGCCGTCTTCTGTGAGACGGCTTTTTTATATGTAGGAGGATGCCTGGAATTGTTCATAAAATAAGCGGCGAGAGATGATATAATGTCCCGGTTCTTACATCAGACAGAGGATATTATGGATACCGAGTTAACCCCAACGCAGATGGCTATCGAATTCTTACGCCGCGACACCACCGCCATGACCCCAGCGCAGTATCTGAAAAAGCTCAAACTGCTGGAGCTGGAGTTTGCTGACCTGATGGCGCTCTCCTCGCTGGAGCTGAAAGAAGAGATCGATCTGGCCTGGCGTCTGGGTATCCACTAAGTCATTCATTCTCACTGGACAATGACGGGGCCGCGAGCGGCCCTTTTTTATGCCTGACGGATGGCGGGTAAAAAAATCCCCCGCGAGGCGGGGGAGGAAGAGCATAACAGGGACTGCTAATCGTCGTCGTCGTCGTCCAGTTCCACCGGCGTCTGGTAGGCCTCCGGTTTAAGCACCAGCAGGTCGCAGCGCAGGTGGTCGACAACCTGTTCCGCGGTATTGCCGAGGAACGCCGCCGACAGCCCGGTCCGTCCAACGGTCCCCAGCACCACGATCCCCGCCTGCAGATGCTCGGCGAGGTCCGGGATCACCTCTTCAGGCAACCCTTTTTCGACGTGAGTGAATTTTTCATCGATGCCAAACTTCTGCCGCAGCGCTTTCATCGCCAGCAGATGCTGGCCGCGGATCGCGTCGTTGTAGACGCTGGGATCGAAATCCGGCAATTCAATTGCGATATTGATTGGGGTGACCGGGTAGGCGCCGATCAGGTGCACTTCAGTGTGGTTGACTTCTTCCGCCAGCGACAGGGTTTCGCGAACCAGCTTCTCGTTGAGGGTGTTGTGGTAATTCTCCTCGCTGGCGAGATTGACAGCCACCAGCGCTTTTCCGCCTTCCGGCCATGGCTGGTCTTTGACCATCCACACCGGGCAGGGGCATTTACGCAGCAGATGCCAGTCCGTCGGGGTAAAGATCACCGCTTCCGGCTTGTCGTGCTGGTGGGCCATCTTCAGCAGAAGATCGTGTTTTTCACTGACCACTTCCTGAATAATGGCCTCGAAGGGACGGTTGTGCCACACCACTTTCACGTCAATCGGCACGCCCGATTCAATATAGAATTTCGCCTGCTCGCGGATCCAGGCGGTACGTTGGGCAATGACGCCCTGGCGCATTGCCGTCCGCTCGTCCGGCGACAGCAGGGTGGTCATTTCATAGGAAAAATCATAGATCGGCAAAAAAGCTTTGATGCGTCCACCAATCCGTTGGTGCAGGTACACCGCTCGCCTAAGCGCCGGCTGGTCGTCCTGATTAGGATCGATTACTACCAGCATGCTCTGATACTTCGCCATACAGGGTCTCCTTACAACTGCAGCTACCGTCAGTTATTAAAAAGATAACCTATATGGATGAATTGAAACAGGGGAGGAGCCTGGTCAGATCAACAAATCTGAAAAAATTGCCGATCCTGACCAGGTATTGCGCAGAGATTAAGCCACGTTGCGCGCCTGTCCGGCCAGCTGGGCCAGCAGATCGCTGTTTTCAATGGTGATGTATTTACCTTTCACCGCCAGCATGCCGCTTTTCTGAAAACGACCCAGCAGACGGCTAATGGTTTCGACGGTGAGGCCGAGATAGTTGCCGATATCGCCGCGGGTCATGGTCAGCCGGAATTCACGAGGTGAGAAGCCGCGCTGGGCGAACCGACGAGAAAGGTTATAGATAAACGCGGCCAGACGCTCTTCGGCATTCTTTTTGGAAAGCAACAGGATCATATCCTGGTCGCCTTTAATCTCACCGCTCATCAGGCGCATCATCTGCTGACGCAGATTGGGCATTTTTCCGGAAAGATCGTCAAGGGTTTCGAAGGGGATCTCGCAGACCATCGAGGTTTCCAGCGCCTGCGCAAAGCTCGGGTGCAGACCGGTACCGATGGCGTCAAAGCCCACCAGATCGCCCGCCAGATGGAAGCCGGTGATCTGCTCATCACCTTGCTCGGTGATGGTGTAGCTTTTGATAGTCCCGGAGCGAATAGCGTACAACGATTTCAGCTCATCACCGGCTTTGAACAAGGTTTGACCTTTCTGGATAGGCTTTTTCCGCTCGATAATATTATCCAGCTGATCAAGCTCATGCTCGTTCAGAGTAAAGGGGATGCAGAGCTGGCTAATGCTGCAATCCTGACAATGGATTGCACAACCGCCAGACTGAATGCGTCGAATAATTCGCTTCTCAGGGATCATATGTCTGCTCAGGCCTTAATTGATATTGGTCAATTTTAACATCTTTTTGATCAGCAGGTAAGTCTTCAGGCTCTGAAACACGTAATATCAGCAGGGTAAATCAAAGCGGGCATATATCTGTTTGATTAATAATAGATTATTCAGCGACATTTGATTGTAAAATTACCTGAAGATTCCAGAAAAGGCATTTTCAGTCAAAGTAAAAGATACCCTTCATGGCGCAATAACCACTCTTTTCGCTGCACACCCCCGGCATAGCCGGTCATGGTGCCGTTGCGCCCGATGACCCGATGACAGGGCACCACGATACTCACCGGATTGGCGCCATTGGCGGCACCCACCGCGCGCGCGGCGCCGGGGCGTCCGAGCGCCTCGGCCAGTTGGCCGTAGTGCATCACCTGGCCACAGGGTATATCGCGTAACGCCTGCCAGACCTGGCGCTGAAAAGGGGTGCCGGCGGTAGCGGTTGGCAAGGTCTCGATAATCGCCAGATCGCCGGCAAAATAGTCGCTCAGCTTACTACTGAGACCGCCGGGATTACGACAGTCGACGCGCTGATAGCCTTCCCGGCGATAGTGTACGTCGAGCAGCGTTTCCATCCGATTGCGATGCTCATCCCACTCGACGGCGCGCAAATTAAACTGTTCGTCGCAAAGCACCCACAACGGCCCCAGCGGGGTATCCATTTTATCCTGCAGCAAGGTCAACATCGTTTCTGTCATCCACCATCGTACCTGTGGAGCACACGATACCACGTGCTGACAGCGGTCAACTATACTCCCAAAAGATAAATCCCGATCATGGGCTGCATTCAGCGACCGCCATGATGATTTATTTTTGGATCGATCCTGGCAGGTTATCGGGCATGGTTTTTGTTACGTTTAACAGAAGACGCCGCGCCTGCGCAGAGCTTGCTGCGTTGCCGCGGCGCGGTTAACAACTCTGAGGTGGGGCTATGCAATATATACTGACCGGCGTACTGGTATTGATCGTCAGCGGCTTAGGGATCCACGCGCTGACGCTGGTGATTGAGAGGGGATATAAAGCGTTGTGGTGTAAATTCGCCAGCATTGAACAGGCCAGCCGCAAAGTGAAGATTTTCCGTTAGGGTGACGCGGCCGTCCCTGGCGCATCAGCGGGTTAAGGCAGCCGCGGATAGATGCCAGGGCCGATAGGCAGTCCCACCAGATACCAGCCTACCAGCAACAGCAGCCAGACGGCGAGAAAGATCATCGGGTAAGGGAGCACCAGTGAGTAGTAGGTGCCAAGCCGGGCATCCGGCCGGTAGCGCTGTAGAAAACCGAGAAACAGCGGCACAAACGGCGATACCGGCGCCAGCGGCAGCACCGATGAATCGGCGATGCGAAACAGGATCTGCGCAAACGCCGGATGAAAGCCCAGCAGCATAAACATCGGCACGAAAATCGGCGCCAGGATCGACCAGATGGCCGAGCCGCTGGCGATAAACATACACAGAAAAGCCGACAGCAGCGCAAGGCCGACAAACGCCGGAACACCGTTCATGCCTGAACTCTCGAGCAGATCCGTCAGCCCAACGGCCATAAATTTGCCCATATTGCTCCAGTTAAACATCGCCACGAACTGCGCCAGCGGGAAGACCATCACGATAAACCCGGCCATCTCTTTCATCGGCTCAATCATTAACTGCGGCAGGTCGGCCTGGCGGCGAATTTTGCCGGTGGCGATGCCATAGGCCAGCGAAACAACAAAGAAGAAAAAGATAATTAGCGGCACGATGCCTTTGATAAACGGCGAGGGCATGACCGTATGCTGAACCGGATCGCGAAGAATACCGTTCTCGGGAACCACCATCAGGGCGATGACCGCCACGAACGCTAGCGTCGCCACGCCGGCGATGCGCAGGCCGAACCGCTCCTCGGGGGTCAGTGTCTGCAGCTTTTCCTCGCGACTGCCTTGCCACTGGCCCAGCCGCGGCTCCACCAGCTTATCGGTGATCAGGCCGCCGACGAGTGTCAGAACGATCACCGAGGTCGCCATAAAGTACCAGTTGTCGATTACGCTGACGTGCAAAGAGGCATCGATGGATTTTGCCGCCTCGGTGCTGATCCCCGAGAGCAGCACGTCGGTGGTGACAATCAGTAAATTAGCGGTAAAGCCACAGCCTACGCCGGCTATCGCCGCCAGCAAGCCAGCGACAGGATGCCGGCCGACGGCAAGAAACATCAGCGCGCCCAGCGGCGGCATAATTACCAGCGCCGCATCAGAAGAGATATGGCTGAAAAAGGCGATAAACAGCACCATATAGCTGGCATAGCGGGCGCTGACGTGCGAGGCCATTTTCACCATCAGCGCCGGCAGCAGACCCACGCGCTCGGCAAAGCCGGCGCCCAGCACCAGGGCGAGGATCGCCCCCAGCGGCGCGAAACCGCTGAAGTTTTTAATCACGTTTGGCAAAAACCAATGCAATCCTTCCACGCTGAGCAGATTTTTGACCACCACCCGCGAACCGTCAGTTGGGTTTTGTACCCCAACGTTGAGGGCGGAGAGGATTGCCGTGGCGGCGATAAGCACCGCGATAAGATAGATAAACAGCAAAAACGGGTGCGGGACCTTGTTACCGATCTTCTCTACCCAGCCATAGCGCTTTCCGCCGGGGGAAGATGACGGTATGGATGACATACTCATGGGCGTTCCTCTGCTGTCGTTGTTGTGTTGGGCAGGCCAGCTCCCGTACTGCCGGCGGTTATTATGGGCGGTGCGTGCCGCGATGCCGGTCAGCGTTGGCCAGGAGTGGCCTCTCTTAAGTGGTTATCGTAAAACGGACGGTCTCACCTCCGCCGGGATCGGGCAACGATAGGGGCGTTCGGCCAGCACCTGCCTGAGCTCTTGCTGGCTGGCCTCCAGCAGGGCACTGTCGCTGAATAAACGGATGGCGGTCGCGCCGAGGACTTTCCCCGCCAGCAACATGCCCTTATGGGCGATGGAAGTGCGGCCCTGGCTCACCAACTGCCAGCTATGCAGCGGGGTACCCACCGCGAAGCACGGGCTGAAGCACTGGGCCACCGGCGCTTTCCAGCTAACATCGCCGACGTCGGTGGAGCCGGCGAGGACGTTATCCGTGGCCGCCCAGGGCGCCACCTCATCAATCAGCAAGGTGTCGCGGTGGCGGCGGGCAAACGCTTTGCCTTCCTCGCCACTGGTGCCGGCAATATTGTGCAGGCTGTTGTTAATATCGTTGGCGCTGAGAGTGGCGCGGATCGCCGCGGCAAAGGCGCGTTCCTCGTCGCTCCAGTCAGGGGTACCGTAATGACAGACCGCCTGATACATCGCCGCCTCAAGCGTGCGGTTGGGCAGATAGCTGGAGCAGGCCTTTTCAAAGCGGCAACTGACGTGGGTCTCGGTCATCAGCGCGGCCCCCTGGGCAATCTTCTCGATGCGGGCGAAGATTTGCTCAGCGTCGGCCATCTCTGGCGCGCGGATCAGATACAGCACTTCCGCCTGCGCCTGCACCACGTTGGGCGAGACGCCGCCAGTATCGGTAATGGCGTAATGAACCCGTGCCTTCTCGATAATATGTTCATTGAGGAAGTTGCTGCCGGTGGTCATCAGGGTGACGGCATCCAGCGCGCTCCGGCCCAGGTGCGGCGAATTAGCGGCGTGGGCCGCGGTGCCGGTAAATCGCCATGCCGCCTGAATATTGGCGAGGGTGCGGGTGCTGAACATCCCGGCCCAGGCTTCCGGATGCCAGGTCAGCGCCGCATCGACATCATCAAACAACCCTTCGCGCACCATAAAGGTTTTTCCCGAACCGCCTTCCTCGCCGGGACAACCGTAAAAGCGCAGGGTGCCGCTGTCGCCGTGCTGCTGCAGCCAGTGTTTAGCCGCGACCGCTGCGGCGAAAGCCGCGGTACCGAGCAGATTGTGCCCACAGCCGTGGCCGTTGGCTCCCGGTGTCGAGGACGTCGGTTCTGCGCAGTGGGCCTGCTGGCTGAGTCCCGCCAGAGCGTCAAATTCGCCGAGCAGGGCAATGACCGGTTTGCCCTTGCCGACGCTGGCGATAAAGGCATTCGGGATCCCGCCGGCATCGCGGGTGAGCTGAAAACCTTCCGCCTCCAGGGCGTCGGCCAGCCGTTGGGCGGACCAGAACTCCTCAAAGCGGGTCTCCGGGTGGTCCCAGATGTCGTCGGCGATCGCACAGTAGGTGTCCCGTTGTGCCTCAACCACCTCGTCCACAAACTGAAAAATGGCTTCCATCACACCCCCTGCTGCCAGGGAAAGTTAAGCGCGACGCGTGCCAGGGTTTCGACTGCTACCGCCATCACGCTCTCGTCGAAATCAAATTTCTCGTTGTGGTGACCAGCACTCAGTTCAGTGCCGAAAATCATGTACGAGGCGAGGCCGCCGCGCGCCTGGACCCGGGCCATCATCAGGGTGGCGTCTTCCGAGCCCGCCGGGGCGGCGATGCGATCCACCGCCTGTTGCACACCGGGTACCTGAGCGGCCTGTTCGCGTAGATAGTTCACCCACGCCGGCGACGGCGCGCTGGCGGTCGCCGCGCCCATCATGCGCAGTTCGTAGCGGGCTTCGTACATCGCCGCCGCCCCAGCGACGACGTGCTGCGCCCGCTCGAACACGTACTGGTTAATGGCTTCGCTTTCGCCGCGGGTTTCCACTTTTAACAGCGCGGAAGAGGGCACCACGTTGCGCCCGGTACCGGCCTGCATCACCCCGACGTTGACCCGCGAGGCGCCGGCGCTGTGTGGCGGGATGGCGTGCAGGCCAAGAGCAGCCTGGGCGGCGGCCAGCAGCGCGTTGCGCCCGTCCTCGGGCTTGCCGCCGGCGTGGGCGGCCACGCCGCTGAACTGCACGTCGAATTTGGTGGTGGCCATAAAGTTGTCCCCACCGCAGACGACGGTGCCCGCCGGGACGCCGGTGCCGATATGGATCGCCGTGAAATAATCCACGTCGTCCACCACGCCGGCTGCCACCATCGCGCGGGCGCCGCGGGTGCCTTCTTCAGCAGGCTGGAAAATCAGTTTGATCACCCCGTTTAGCTGGTCAGCGTAGTGCTTCAGGAGATGCGCGAGCCCCAGCCCAATGGCGGTATGGCCGTCATGGCCGCAGGCGTGCATCATGCCGGTATTGCAGGAGGCGAAATGGTCGCGATGGGGGCGGTGGCTGTCGTCGTGTTGTTCGTTGAGATCGAGGGCATCCATATCGACGCGAAAGGCCAGGGTCGGGCCGGGTCGTCCGGTGTCGAGGGTGGCGACCACGCCAGCGAAACCACCTTCAAACGCCGGTAACCAGCGCTCCGGCGCGCCCTGTTCGCGGGCTCGCTCGAAAGCCCTCGCCAGGGTCTCCTCGTCCGGCAGCCCCATCCGGCTGTCGGCATCGATAACATCGCGGCCTAGCGCCAGCTGGTAGCCGAGTCCGTGGAGGATCTCCGCGACCTTGCTGGCGGTGCGGAACTCCAGCCAGCCGGATTCCGCGTGCAGGTGAAAATCACGGCGCCATTGGGTCATAGAGGGCGCCAGCTGGCGCAGGTATTCATCAAGTTGCGGCATAGCTTATCCTGTCATAAGTAAAAAATGTGACGGCGTTCACGATGTGATAGCTTTTGTTTATCGCTAACGCGCTACAGGCCTTAACACCCTTAACCTGCCACAGCCTGATGGATTACAGTAGATGTCATTTTCTTCTGTCTGATAGACAATGGTTATCACCAAAAGCATGGCATTTCAGATCAAATTTCATCAAATTCGCGCCTTTGTCGAAGTGGCCCGGGAAGGCAGTATTCGCGGCGCCAGCCGCTCGCTGGCTGTTTCGCAGCCGGCGCTGACCAAAGCGATTAAAGAGCTGGAGGAGGGGCTTTCCGCCCAGCTATTTGTCCGCCGCAGCCAGGGGGTGGCGCTGACCGAAAGTGGCGAAAGTTTTTATCAACATGCGAGCCTGATCCTCGAGGAGCTGCGGGCGGCGCAGGATGAACTGCTGCAGCGCCAGGGGGAACAGGCCGGGCAAATTAATATAGGCCTTGGCGCCAGCGTCGCCCGGTCGCTGATGCCGTCGGTGATCTGCCGCTTTCATCAGCAGCATCCGCAGGTGAAGGTGAGGATCATGGAGGGCCAGCTGCTGGCGATGATTAACGAGCTGCGCCAGGGGGAGCTGGATTTCACCATTAATACCTATTACCCCGGGCCGTACGACCATGAGTTCAGCTTTGAAAAACTGTTTGAGAAACCGTTCGCGGTGTTCGCCCGCGCGGGCCATCCGGCGGCGCAGGCCACCTCGCTGGGGGAGCTGATGGAGCACCACTGGACCATGCCGACGCCGCGCGGCAGCTACTTTAAGCAGCTGCAGGAGCGCTTCGAACAGCTGGGGCGGGAGCCCAAGGTGGGGATCGTCTGCGAAACGTTCTCATCCTGCATCAGCCTGGTGGTGAAAAGTGATTTTCTCAGCATCCTGCCGGTGGAGCTGGGCAACGACCCGCTGATGGCCGACAAACTGGTGATGATCCCCATCCGTGAAGTGTTACCCACCGCCACCTATTATCTGATCCAGCGGCGCGATACCCGGCAAACGCCGCTCACGGCGTCGTTAATCACCCTGTTTCGCCGCCAGAGCCGACAATTGTTTCCTTAATCGTCCATCGCGCTCACTTTGCCAGCAAACGCGGCTAAACGCGTTGAGAGGGGCGCGCGGGGCGGCTATAGTAGCTGGCGACAGCCGCTGGAGGAGAGCCCATGAACCTTGATGACAAATCCCTGTTTCTTGACGCCATGGAAGATGTCCAGCCTCTGAAACGTAACAATGACGTGCACTGGCATCCCGGGCGTAACAGCCGGGCCCCGCAACGCGTCGATACCCTGCAGCTGGATAATTTTCTCACCACCGGCTATCTCGATATCGTGCCGCTTGCCACGCCGCTGGAGTTTAAGCGCGAAGGGCTGCAGAGCGGCGTGCTGGATAAGCTGCGGCGGGGGAAATACAGCCAGCAGGCGAGCCTCTCCCTGCTGCGCCAGCCGGTGGAACAGTGCCGGCAGATGCTCTTCGCCTTTATGGTACAGGCGCAGAAAGAGGGGTTACGCAATGTGCTGATCGTTCACGGCAAAGGCCGCGACGACCAGTCCCACGCCAATATTATCCGCAGCTATCTGGCGCGCTGGCTGGAAGAGCTGCCGGAGGTGCAGGCCTTCTGCGCCGCGCTTCCGCATCATGGCGGCAGCGGCGCCTGCTATGTCGCGCTGCGTAAATCGGCGCAGGCGAAGCAGGAAACCTGGGAGCAGCACGCCAAGCGCAGCCGTTAGCGCAGGAGCAGCGTCAGCTCGCGAGCGGCTTTTTGCAGCTCCGGAAGCACGCGCTCGATCATCTCGCGGGCCGTCATCTGGCCCGCATGCACCCCGACGTTGAGCGCCGCCTGCACCTGTCCCTGAGCGTTAAACAGCGGGACCGCGAGGGAGCGCAGCCCCATCTCCAGCTCCTGATCGTTGAGGGCATACCCCTGCTGATGCACCCGTTTCAGTTCGGCGCGCAGCTTCGCCACCGAATCCACCGTCTGCGGGGTGTAGCGGATCATGGTCACCCGGGCCAGCATATCGTTGAGCTTCTCCTCCGGTTGATGGCTAAGCAACACCCGGCCCATCGAGGTCGCCCACGCCGGAAGGCGGCTGCCGATATCCAGGTCGATGGTCATAATCCGCGAGCTGGAGGCGCGGGCGATATACAGGATATCGTCGCCGTCGAGGGTGGCGATGGAGCAGGACTCATTGAGCATTTCGCTCAGATGCCGCAGCACCGGCTGCGCCGAACGCGCCAGCGGCGTCGAGGCCAGCCAGGCGTGGCCCAGCGCCAGGATCCGCGGTCGCAGCTGGAAATTCTTACCGTCTTCGGCATAGACGAACCCCAGCTTGCTCAGGGTATACAGACAGCGGCGCACCGCGGCGCGCGGGATGCCGGTCTTCTGGCTAATCTGCGAGATAGACAGCAGGGGCCGCTGCGGCGTGAACGCCTGAATCACCTCCAGACCCCGCGCCAGGGAGGCCATAAAGTTCGGATCGCCCTTAAACGGATCGCCGTCGCCGGTCAGTAAATCGTCTGGATGCTTGTCCATGTTTGTTCCCCATATTTGCCATCGATCACATTCTTTCGCTAAAGATAACCGATGTTCGATTATCGCACCATATTTCGATTATCGCCCTTGACCGACATCGTTAAGCGGGTCACATTTTGTGCGAACAACGAATAAAAGTGCGATTACCGCACATCACTGGAGCGACCTGATGATTGATAAAAGCGTATCAACGCTGAGCGAGGCCATCGCCGGGATCCACGACGGGGCGACTATTATGATCGGCGGCTTTGGCCCCGCCGGCCAGCCGACCTTTCTGATTGACGCCCTGATTGACCAGGGCGCCCGCGACCTGACCATCATTAATAACAACGCCGGCAACGGGGAAGTGGGCCTCGCGGCGCTGCTCAAGGCGGGCCGGGTGCGCAAAATGATCTGCTCCTTCCCGCGCCAGGTGGATTCGCAGATTTTCGATGACCTCTACCGTCGCGGTAAAGTGGAGCTGGAGCTGGTGCCGCAGGGCAACCTCGCGGCGCGGATCCAGGCCGCCGGCGCCGGGCTGGGGGCGGTGTTTACCCCCAC